>WNFI01172661.1_pt1 | contig 81202 bp, 67 predicted proteins | sample 5400471 | NCBI WGS metagenome assembly WNFI01 (sample SAMN13153348, study PRJNA577476) | soil metagenome | isolation source: 100 cm saprolite on Douglas fir-dominated hillslope | place: USA:California | collected 2013-09-17 | reverse complement strand
ATGGCGGAGTGCCGAACTCTGTCCTACAATTCCTTCAAAGTCCATCTCGCCACGAATTTCATCTTCCAGATATAGTCTTTCCTGTGCGAGCTTGTCTTTTAATTCGGCGATCTCGCGATAGGCCAAGGCATTCTCGACCGCGATTGCCACTTGCCCCGCCGCTCGCTCCAGGAAGTCAACGTCTTCCAGGCTAAATGAGTTCTCGACCCGGCTGGCGAGTGTCAGAACGCCGAGCGTCCGCCCTCGGCTGATCAAGGGCAGAGCGCACCCAGACTCAAGGGCTTCAGCACGAGCTTCAGGAGCTTCCCCGGGAGCCATCTGCTCGCTCATGGCACCCAAAACGAGCGGCTTGCCGGACTTGAATACCCCGCCTAGCACGGACCCCTCGATCGTTTGGAGTAAATCCTCCCTGATGAATCCCTTGCTCTCCGGGAAGTCCATAGCAAGTTGGCGCAAATAGACTTCCTCCCCATCCGGCAACCACACGCCAACAGTGTCGCAGTGCATGACTTGCCGAATGCTTGCCGAGACCGTGCGAAGAAGATCGCGACATTCCAGATTCGAGACCAGAGTGTTCGTCATGTCCAGAAGCAGCTTCAGTCGGTCGCTTTCGCTTTGCAGTTCCGGTCTTGCGCTCGGCGGTTCCTGGGAATTAAGTGAGTGATCCGGTATTAGCGAAGAGGTGCTCATCCTTTAATCTCCCGAAGGTCAATGTCGCAATCGCTGCACCCTGCCAACCGCGTTGGCCGCGCGGCTCCGCTGGCGTTGCGCGTACGCCCCTCAGACTGAGAAAACAGTCAGGGATCTCGGTCGTTACCGTTGATGGACATGTTCACCCACGCCGTCGCCGCGACGGAGGGACTGACCGATCCGTGGATATGTTTGATCTGATGTAACGAACACGCAGAAAGCTTCGAAGAAAATGTCGTAATGTTCGTCACGTGTCGAATCGCGTGTCAAACTGCTCGACAATCAATCCGGACAGCCTACAGTTCCACTTACGCAACCCTCGTACGCTCAAGTATTTGACGGCGGCGCAAGACAAACGCGACCTTGGCATCTCACTTGCCTGTATTGAATGCGAAAGACGATTCGTGCCCCGTGACCCACGCGGCTGGAATCGTAGGCAAACATTCAGTAGGAGGAATCACACGATGCGGCGAACTCCGATTATCCTTGCAGGTTTTGTCATTCTATTAACGCTTGGCGCCACGGCTCAGGACAGCCGCTCGGAGATCAGTCTGCAAGGCACAGGCTTTTTCACGAGGGATACCAGCGGCCAGGGAGTCTTGCGGACTACATCAGACACGGGCGGATTCATGGTCGGATACCGTTATCACCTGAATCGTTGGCTCTCTGCGGAAGGGAATTATGGTTTCGACCGAGATACTCAAAAGTATTTTTCCAGTTTCGGAGGATCAAGGATCCAAACTAACGTGCACACGGCCACTGCGGATTTGGTGGTGAACCTTCCACTGCCCTTCCGAAGGTTGAGTACCTACGTGCTCGCTGGGGGCGGCGGTTTGATTTTTAATCCCACCGGCAATCGTGGTGGATCTGTTCCTGGCGCCAGCACTCAGGGGAAAGGCGCCTTCCTGTACGGAGCAGGCGCTGACTATGCCTTGACGCGACACTTCTCTTTACGCGCTGAATACCGAGGTTATGTGTACAAGGATCCGGACTTCGGACTCCGGGCCCTGAACACTAACAGTTGGACGCACACGGCGCAGCCATCCGCAGGAATCGTTTTCCGGTTTTAAGCGCCTGGGCAGCCGGTGGTCATACCCTCCCCTCGTCTTCCCCGGCTGCCCAGTGATCAGGCGAAGATCGTGTGGGAAGGATTTGTTATGAAAATCATTTGGCGGAATCCGAACGGAGTGACTCCGAAAAGAATATCCATCGTCAACACTGGCAGAGTGGACGCGGAGAACTTGGTGCAACTCTTCTATCGCTACTCGTCAGGTCTGGGAGTCGTGGTGACTGATTTTGAGCTTCTGGTGAACCGTAGGAGGCCCGGGCGCGCTGCCTAGGCAAGATGTGTTTACAAGACTTTTCGGAACATTACGTCGTTTTACGAGAACATCTGGAACTGAAGGATAGCAGTCCTCATCTCTTAATAGATACGTCCAATGGGTGCTCGTTACGAAGACCTTTACCACGAAGCTAAAGCGTGGAATTGGTTTTGCAAATTATTAAAGGAGAAAATTTTGAAAACGAAATATATGCAATACCTGGTAGTTCTCTCGACCTTGGCCCTGCTATTTCCGCTGGGCACGTTGGCACGGGACAATGCACACTCGGTCCAGATATATGATGTCGTGCAAATCGCGGGTACACAATTAAAACCAGGCAACTACAGGGTGGAGTGGCAGGGAACCGGCCCGGTAGTAGAGGTGACTTTCCAACAGAACCGGAAGACTGTAGTCACGGTGCAAGCCACGTTGAGGACGAATGACGATCAAGTCACACAGGACGCCATCAGGATTGAAGCAACAAGCGCGGGTACATCAAAGCTCGAAGAGATCGATTTCGGTCATCAAAAAGAGGCGCTAGTGTTTGACCAGAACCCAGGCGGTATGTAGTTGCTGCCGGGCAGTTTGGACGTCGATCTTGCAACTGCGGGGTCCTTCGAGGAGGCAGGGAGCTGCGCTCGGAAATCTGGGTACTCCTCCAAGGGTAGGCTCCACGGCAATCTGTGCGCCTGTTCTTGGCTTCGGGCGAACGCCACTAGAGAAGGGGAAAGTGCATATGCTGGACAGCAGTGTTGAGTTGCTGGGCGGTCTATTTTTGAGCGCTCTGGCTTTACTGATCGGTTCTTGCATCGTCGGCTCGATTGTTGCGGCCCTCCGAGCGGTCGGCCGTGGAAGCCGTGCTGTCGATACGAGGAGGTGAAGAAGGTCTTCGGTTTCGTGGCTGAGGTGAACGGCCTCGGATGACCGCAACCACAATGTCCCCTGCAGAAGCCAAATTTTCGGAGGAAATGCCCCGTGCCTGAAGGAACAAGTAAGAACTGGAGAGAGTTGTGCAACGCCGCACTGGAAGCAAAAGATCCCGATGAGTTGCTGGAGATCGTTCAGGAACTCAACAAGGCCCTAAACCGCGAAGAGCAGGTCCGTCGTGATTTCAGGGAGGCCCGAGAGGCTAACGAGTCCGACGCAATCCGAGGTTAAGATCTGAGGTTAAGAATTGAGAATTCAGGGTGCGATTCACTGACTTTGCAACGGAGTGGAAGCCCGACTGCGCAGGTCCACAGAGGTTAGGAATGAAAACAAGCAGAGAAGATTCTCTTGCCGCGACCGCGACTAAGACTGCGTTCGGTCTACCCGCGTTCTTTCGCCACAACATGCGGTGTGGGGGCCTTGCAGCCCTGATACTCATGTTCTCCGGGGCGCAGCTTCAGCTATCCGCTCCGCCTGCGCCGGCAGAATCCTTGGCAGAGGGGAAGAACGGCGGTGCCCAGCAATGGAGCGTGCAAGTCGATGAGATCGACCTCGGCGGCGTGAGCCTCGATCCATCTTTCGGGACCACCATTTACGAAAACCTTTTGGAAGAGCTAACCAAAACAAAGCAGTTCAAGCAGGTCCTCCGCAGCGGTGACCGCAACGCGGATGATATTCCTGGCCTGCTCCTTCTGAAAACAACAGTGCAACAGTACACGCCGGTAAGCGAGACTCGACGGGCCGCCAACACCGTAAGTGGGACGACCAAATTGACCTTCCGCATCCAGCTTTACACACGGGAAGGCCATCTCGTGCTGGAACGCGTTGTCGAGGGCGATGTTCGTCGCATCGGAGACAACTTGCGAGCTGCACACAATCTGGCACACAACGTCGCCATCACCTTGAAGCGCTCACGCTTGCCTGGACCGTCGATCATGGCTCCCGAACAAGAGAAGACGTCCAAATACCAAGTGGGCACGATCACCGCGGTGGAATCTCATCAAGCTGCCGATGCCGATCCTTCTGTCATCAGCTACGAGGTTTCCCTGAGAGTCAGCAACACTGTTTATGTCGTGTTGTACACACCGCCTCTCGGTGCAGATGACGTACGCTATGCGGCGGGACGAGACCTTCTGGTTTTGGTCGGAGAGGACACGATTACATATAACGATATGTTGGGCAATTCATTACAGGTGCCGATTCTGAGTCGAATGACTGTCACACCGCAGGGCGGTCGATGAACTGCCGGCTCTATCCCGTTCATCTGTTCGATCGAAGGCGCGACAGGGGCTTCAGACTAATCGACGACAGATGCTGTGAGGCAAAAACTTAAGGATGGGGATTGTAGCCGTTAATGGTGGATCGTCACTGGAGGGCCGATATAGAGCGCTCCTTTTCGACATGGATGGTACCGTCCTAAATTCCATAGCCGTCGCGGAGCGTATTTGGGGTGCTTGGGCAATTGATCACGGAGTCGATGTTGAAACCTTTTTGCCAACCCATTCACGGGGTGCGTTCGGTTGATACCATAGCCGCCCTGCAACTACCCGGCCTAAATCCAGAAATTGAAGCACAAGGCATCACCAGAGCTGAAATCGCCACCGTAGACGGCATTGTGGAAATTTCTGGTGCAGCAAAATTTCTGCGGTCGCTGCCATCGCACCGTTGGGCTTTCATCACTTCCGCTCCTCTGGCGCTGGCCACGGCACGCCTGAAGGCCTTCCTCTTCCGCCAGTTCTGGTAACGTCCGAGGATGTGACGACTGGAAAGCCCGATCCAGAGTGCTACGAACTTGCCGCTCAGAAATTAGGCGTTAATGTGAAGGAATGCCTCGTATTTGAAGATGCTGCCGTAGGTATCCTTGCTGCTCAAGCTGTGGGTGCGCGAGTGATTGTCGTTGCGGAAACTCATATTCATCCTATTGAACCAGCGTACACGACGATTCCAGCCTATGAAGACCTGATCGCACATGTAGACGACGAGGGGTTCATACGCGTTAGCGCGTGACTACGCTCATCTGGCTCAAAAGCAGGGGCAGAAGAAGTTGGCCGAGACAACGGGCTACCTCGCACTACGCACCCAAGAAGCGTCTCCCACCATCTTGATCCGGCCTACGGCGCTACCAACGCTGGTCTCGACAAGCTAACGTTCCAGGTGTAGCCGTGATGGCGAGTGTCCTTGGTGCAAAGCCGCTCAGACCGTTGCACCTGTTTAGGCTGGCCGTCCACTATCTCGGTGGTGTAATATCGCACATGAAATGCCCCGTGTTGGTCAAAGACGTGCCCGCGTTGATACCGTCCCATGTTGGTCTCCAGTATGCAACGTCCGTGCCACATCTTTGCTAATACGTCATCGAGTTGTTGAATAACAAGGCCGGAGAGGTGGCAGAGTGGCCGAATGCGGCGGTTTGCTAAACCGTTGTACGGGCTAACACCTGTACCGAGGGTTCGAATCCCTCCCTCTCCGCCAGTTTTCTTCTAAGTTCCATCCAAAAAGAGAGTTGCAAAGCATCGGGCTGGTCACTACATGACCTCCTTCGCGCCCGGAACGGGCTGTCTGGGTGTCACGTAGGTGTCATTTAAAGCGGTTTCGAGTTTCTGCATCGCGGCTTTGGCGTCTTCGCTCGCCGTCTTGATGTAACAGGCTTGTGTGACCGCAACGTTACTGTGACGCAGGATTCGTTGAATCACTGAATCGTCTACGCCCAGGCGATTGAGGTTGGTCGCAAGGCCGCGGCGGAAAGCATGCCAGCCGCGCCACGCTGGTAGTATCTTGTTTCGTTCGTATTGATGGGTTGCTCTCCCGTGCTCCGATTCTGGCTTGCTACAGATCTCGCAAACCTCAAGCGCCGGCAAAATGACCCTGCGCAACAAGCTGTCGGGATCGACAGCATTGCCAGCCGCGTTGGGAAAGATCGGCCCTGTTTTCGGTTTTCCGAGGCGTGCGCGATGCGCCTCGAGTTTGGTGGCCAGTTTCGGAATGATTGGGATCGGCGACTTGCTCTTGCGGCTCTTTGGGTCGGTCGTAATCCCATTCCAGATCGAGCGCGCGATTAGCAACTCCCCGTCCACATAGTTTTCCCAAAACATGCCACGCAATTCGCCTCGACGTGCGCCAGTGAAGGCCGCGGCAGCAATGAGCGTAGACGCAGGCTCGGGGACTGCGTCGATCATCGTAAGAACCTCTTCGAGGGAGTAAGCGTGTGTCTCGTCCGCTGGTCGAACCTGGAGCAAAGAGGTTTCGCGTACGGGATTCGCGCCTTCGTAATAGCCTTGCTGAACGGCAAGCCGGAAGATCCCAGAGAGGAAGCTCTTGATGTGCTTCAAAGAATTGACATTGAACCGATTCGTTTTGGCCATGGCTTCTAAGATCGCCTGTACGTGGCGGGTCCGGGCGTCTCGCGTCCAGAGCCCCTCGGAGAATGGCTTGATCTCGCCCCATAGCACTTTGTAACCGCTATATGTCGACGGTCGGATCCGTTGTTCCGAGTGAGGAAGGTAAACGGACTCGACGAACGCGGTGAACGTGACTGCTGTTTCAGGTGTAAGGGTAGGTTGATTGATTTTGGCCAAAAACACCTTCGCTTCTGATCTGGCTTCTTTCTTATTCATGTCGCTGACGCAACCGAGTTGTTTCGCCAACCGCTTGCGTTCCAGTTGGCCATCGGTGACGCGGAAGTCCGAATAGCGGACGTACCACATCCCACTTTTCGCATAAACCGTGCCGAGTTGTTCTCTCCTCCGCTTCATTTGGTTTTTCTCTCCTTCTCCCATCTGGCATTTGCTGCAATTCGCGCAATTTTGCTGCGCTCGTCAGCCGTAAGCTTCTGCTCCCGAGCGTTCGCACCCTTGCGCCCTATAGCGGAGAGTGCAGAGGCCGATTGAGCCTTAGCCCTGGCCTTTCCGCCTTTCCTACCAAGCGCTACTGCGTGTGGATCTTTCATCATTTGCTAATCTACCGCTAGGCTGGCATTAGATCAAGGACTACGAAGAAAAAACGAGGCGTTCAGCGTCTGCGCTTTACCCACCATTCCGAGAGTGACGGAGAGCCCCATTCAAATCGCACATAGCGCCCGAGTTTTACATGGGGGATGGGGTCATTGGCATAGCCTTCTCGCGTCCAGTTCCGAATCCAAGTCTGAGGAACCTGCCAGCGCTTAGCCAACTCCCGCACATCGATGATCTCATCCAGACGCTCAACGATCTGCGCATTGATGCGGCGGGAAATGTCTTTTCTTTCGGTAGTGTTTTGCATCTTATTCTCCTTCAAAACCAATTTTTTTCTTCGCGAAACCCGCGACGGTTTGAAGGCGTTCAGCGGCGCGGACATGTCAAGGGCGCGGCTTTACCGCGTTCATCGCAGACCCTTGACAGGGAGCACCGCTGGAATAACGCCGGTTGTGAAGGCGCGGGTTGAGTGGGGAAAAAAATGGAGGGAAAAACGACTTCGGCTAAGAACACCGAATGGGAAAATGGTTGTGGGCTGTGCGGAATTGAGAATGGCGAACAACCGCCGCGATAAAGCGGAAGCCAACGTTGCGATAAGCGACCAACTAGTAAGTAACCATCTCGTGAAAGATCATGACGCTGCGCTGGGCGTCCGCAGCTTCCAAATCCCAGTCCGTATTTCTGAAGTACCAATATCTGCAATGTAGCATCCTGGGGTGCTCGCCGATCCCCGCACGACTAAGCTATACGACCGGCGTAAGGATTTGGCGAAGCTGAGCGAGATTGAGAGAAGGATCGCGTTCGACTGAAATCGTGTGACGACAAAAACACAAACAGAGGGTGGAAATCTATATATCACGGTAGTAGGCGAGTCACAGGTTAAGTAATTCCGAGGCTGATATCATGCACCGTGCGGAGGCGACATGAAGCAGAAAATCATTGGGGACCGGACACTGCAGGAGGCGTCTATGCGTGCTGGTCTTCGCCTTGTGCACATGGACATTGAGATCGGTGTCGAGTTTTATGAACAAACTCGCAACCACTACGGCAGGAAGGTACAAGAACAGAAAAAAAGATTCGACGCGCGCCCTGAGTCATATTGGAAACAGGATGTGGGATACGGCACGACAAGAGGAGACCTTGCGTCTGAGGAATATCAGGAGGTGCAAGAACTGCTGCAGCTAAACAGCTATTTCGGTGTGCTCACAGTCTTCGCTGCGTTCGAGCGTTGCTTCTTGCGCGTCTTCCAGGACATGAACAATCTGAAGTTGGTTAAGGATAAGTGGCAGAAGAAGCAAGCGTTTCTGAAATTAGATGAGTACAAGGATGCGCTAAAACGGATCGATGTTTTCGTTGCCAAGCCGCCTTTCAAATGGAGTGACATCATCAGGCTGCAAGACCTCCGGAATGCAATCGCTCATCAAAACGGATTCGTGACGGAGGAGAACATTAAGAGACTTCGAGGCTGCGGCTACAAGGAAGGCCAGAGGGTCGAGATCACTGACAAATATTTTCGCACCTCAGTTGATTTGGCGAAGGACTCGTCCACCTTGCTCATTAAGGAGTACAGCGACGCATTGCGAAGGATTAAGCCTAAGAAACTCCGTTGATCTAACGGATGAGAAGCGCTCTGAAGTAAGCGAGTGAGGCGCAGGAGTCAAGCGCGCGCAACAAACCGGATTATCACGTACTGAGGATGCTGCTAAGGGGCGTCCGGAGTCATTGTCGGATTTCGCTGTGAGTAATGCGCGCAAGCAACTCGTGGTCATTGCCGAGGGCTTGGCGTATATTTCTCTTTTTCTGTAGTGTCTCCAAATGCGCCTTTACGTCGCCGTTACCGACAGAGACTGGTTTGCTCTCCACGCCTCGAAGCCTGAAGTCGAGGAAGTGAACTTCTGGCGTCCGTCGCCGGATGCCAGGTTCAAGGCGCTGCAACCCGGCGAACTATTGCTTTTCAAACTGCACTCACCCGATAACTTCATCGCCGGTGGCGGCTTCTTCACGCGGTTCCTGCAACTGCCCCTGAGTCTGGTATGGGACTCATTCGGAGAGGCTAACGGCGTGCGATCACAATCCGAAATGCGGGAGCGAATTGCGTACTACAGACGCAGCCCCATTGCAGCCAACGAAAATCCTACGATTGGCTGCATCATGCTGGCGGAGCCGTTCTTTTGGAATCGGGCGGATTGGATTCCGTCTCCGGCAGACTTCAAGCTGAATACCGTCACTGGCAAAGGTTACGATTCAGAAACCGGAACGGGAAAGGAGCTGTGGGGCACTGTATCGGAGCGACTCATGCAGAGCCGTCCGGCAGTTATGGAGCCCGGAACGGCTACAGTTGCAGCGATTGAGACACACGGATTCGGAAAACCACAAATCATCCTTCCCCGGCTCGGGCAGGGCTTGTTTCGCATTCTTGTCACCGATGCCTACTCACGCAGGTGCGCGATCACCGGAGAGCGTACGCTGCCAGTCCTGGAAGCGGCGCACATCAAGCCGTACTCGCTAGTGAAGCGTCATGAACTCCCCAACGGTTTGCTGATGAGAAGCGACTTCCACAGGCTTTTCGACGATGGCTATCTGACTGTGGACCCGAAAGATCGCTGTGTTGTTGTGAGTAAGAGGATCAGAGAGGAATTCGAGAACGGGAAGGATTACTACAAACTCCAGGGGCAAACGCTCCGAGAGCCAAATGAGGCATGGGCAAAACCATCATTGGAGAATCTGGAGTATCACGCTCACAACGTGTTTCGGTGACCCTCGAACAATCACGTTGTAATCGAACTCATGCGTTGAAGGCCGACCAACGGTTTCCAGCTACTCTGCCTGTGTTGGCCTGTCGCGTTCTTGCAAGCAGGCTGACCGAGTCGTCTGATTATTCAAAGCGTTGTTCGTCTTGCGTGAATCGAGAAATAAGTTCTGCAATGACCCCTTACCGCTCCACCACTCCGCGTGTACGACCGCAAGCCGGAGGATAGTCCGACATTTCACGTGAAATATTGAACCTGAGAGATAGAATGTTCCCTCAGTCGCTAGTATTGTCGGCTGACTTGAATGACATCGGGCGCAAGCAAGAAAGGTAAGCCAATGTCGAAAAAGGAATACGATAATCGAACCGACCTGGAGAAGATCCAGTCACAGTGGAACAAGCTGACAGGGCTTCATTCACGAGAGGAATTTTCGGGCGCAGTGGTGCGGGCGGCTACTGCTGCAGAGATCGCCGCGAATTTCGCGGTACGTCAGGAATTCGAATCGCAGAGTAAGTGCACAGAGGGTTTCGTTAACAATCTTCTGCGCTGGGCCAACGGTATTGAGGGGAAGCTGAACCGTTTGCTGATTCCGATGACCGAAGGAAGCAAGCATCATAAGACTCTGACGGAAGTAAAGAAGAGTGTGGAGCGGATCAATAAGAAGCGCAATGCGGTCGCGCATCAAGGGGAATTCTGCAACATCGATGAGTCGAACGAAGTAATAGACGACGCGCGGCATTTCATCGAAACGGTGGTAAAGCTGTTTGATCCGGGTTTTAAGTTGAAGGACAAGAAGAAGCGCAAGAAGTAACTGTCAGTTAGTGGAGTACAGAGTGGCCACCATTCAGGATGAAATCCTAGAGGATTTCTGCCAGCGCCTGGCAAAGACGGGCGAGTTTTCTGAAGTACAAGTGAAAAAAGTCCGAGACCTGTTTGCAAGCAGCAAGAAGCCAAAGGCGACCGATTTGACGAAGGTATTCTCCGATCAAGAGCCAAAAGACAAGTTGCCGTGATACAGATTGAATCCATACAAATTGAGGAGTTCCGCGGGATTCGCGATCTCAAGTTAGCGATGAATCGTGGTAGTTTCGCTATTTCCGGACCAAACGGGTCCGGCAAGAGCGGGGTAGTGGATGCGATTCAGTTTGTGCTGACGGGCGACGTTGCGAGATTGAGGGGAGCCGGAACAGGCGATCTTACGCTCTCGGAACACGCTCCCCATGTCGAGAAGCGCAATGATCCCGAGGCAGCGCGCGTAGTGTTAACCGTATATATTCCTCACCTCAAGAAGTCGGCGTCAATTGCCCGCACGGTAAAAAAGCCGAAATATCCTCAAATTACACCGGATGATCCCGATATTAGGGAAGTGTTCTCGTATATGGCCGAGCATCCGGAAACGACACTCTCGCGGCGGGACATCATCAAATTCATCCTCACCGAAGCGACGCAGCGATCACGGGATGTCCAAACGCTGCTGAAGCTTGATGATATCGATCAAACGCGCGCAACCCTAAAGACCACCGAAAACAAATTACTTAACGAACAGGCCACAGCAAAGGCTGTAGCGGACAGCGCCGAGGATAGCCTCAAACGCCACTTGGATCTCGCAGCCCTGAAACCGGACGATCTTTTGTCGGTTGTAAACAAGCGACGCAAGACGCTGGGCCTCGACGCGACTGCGAAATTGGAAAAAGACACAGACCTGTCAGAAGGCCTCTTAGAGACGGGGGCAAAGAGTGAGGTTGGGGCGACCAAGGAGTCGGCTCTCGCAGATATAAAAGCCCTCTCAGATGCCGTCGCAAGAGGACTGGAGGCGGCGTCGCAGGCGGCAGTAAAGGGGCTTCTGCAGAACCTTTCAAAGTTGCAGACCGATACTGAGATGCTGCCTTTGATCAGGAGGGTTTCCTTTTTCCAAGCTGGTCTGAATCTCGTGGACGGTCCCAATTGCCCTCTTTGCGACCTGGACTGGGACATGAATAAGCTCCGCGCGCATCTAAAGGCGAAGTTGGAGAAGTCGCGAGAGGCCCAAAGCCTGCGAGACCGCCTCATCGAGGGCGCCCAGACTGTTTCGGCCGAAATCGTACGCTTGCGCGCACTGATAGCAGGCGTCGCCAGGCTTCCCGAAGTGACAAAAGATCTGGGTGGACGATTGAGCGAGTGGTCAGGGGGCTTGGTTGCCTTCGCCGAATCGCTAACGTCATTGGACGGAATCATTGCGGCCAAGGAGCGGTTTGAATTGGGTTGGGCCGCGGCTCCCGGCACGCTGAGCGAAGATATCGACTCTGTCCATAAAACTGTGCTCGCCCGGCCCGATAAGAGCGCTACCGCGGAGGCCAGCAGTTTCCTAGTGCTCGCCCAGGAACGGCTCAACAACCTCCGCGTTGCGCGAAGAAACCTGGAAGACAAAAAAGCAAATGCAACTCGGGGCAAATCTGCGTACAGACTCTACTGCGATGTTTCCGAAGCGGCGTTGGTCAAGCTGTATCACGAGGTAGAGGAGGATTTTGCGGCATACTACCGCCAGATAAACCACGACGATGAAGGCGAGTTTAAGGCTAAGCTTGAGCCGGCCGATGGCAAACTTGGATTGCTCGTCGACTTCCACAAAAAGGGGATGTTCCCTCCTGGGGCATATCACAGCGAAGGCCATCAGGATGGAATGGGGGTATGCCTTTACCTGGCCCTGATGAAGCGGGTTCTGGGTGCGTACTTTACGGTTGCCGTGCTCGATGACGTGGTGATGTCCGTCGACTCTCAGCACCGCAAGCAGTTCTGCAAATTGCTAAAGACGAAGTTTCCGGGTACGCAATTCATCATTACGACTCATGATCAGGTATGGGCAAGGCAATTGAGAACTGAAGGCGTCGTAGGCGCGAAATCAGAAGTGGCTTTTCATACCTGGACAGTCGAGACAGGGCCGGTGCTGGATGAAGTTGCAGAGGTATGGGACAAGATTGATGCCGATCTCGCGAAGAACGAAGTGCCGACTGCAGCGGCTCGCCTCCGCAGGCACCTGGAGTATGTTGCTTCTGATCTCGCCGACGAGCTGGGGGCGAAAGTTCATTACAGGGCCGATGGTAGCTATGACATGGGGGAATTGCTTGGTGCTGTGATCGGACGCCAGGGCGAGCTACTCAAGATGGCAATGAAAGCTGCAAAATCTTGGGATGACAAGGAACAGACAGAAAAAATAGACGCTTTGCAGAAGGCCCGCGCACAAATACTGGCGGACAGCAATGGCGAGCAATGGGTAATTAATAAAGCCATTCACTACAATGAATGGGCAGATCTCTCCAGGAACGATTTTAGGCCGGTAGTTACGGTATTCAGGAAGCTCATCGAACTGTTCCGCTGCAATAAGCCCAAGTGTGATTCCTGGCTGTCCTTGACACCACGAAACGACCCAGTCGAACTTCGTTGTCCCTGTGGAAACACACATTTGAACCTCAAAGAGAAGTAAAACCGTCCCACCGAGGGCAGCGACCGAGTGCTCATTCAGGAGGGAAATTGCACGCAAGCACCGACGGGATATCGTTGGAGGGGTTCTCGGAGCCGGTCAGTGTCGGAATTCTTCGCGAAACGCGGTGCTTGGGAGTCCCCCAGCATTCCGGTATCTATCTGGTACTGCGAATGTCGGATTACCCACCAAAGTTCCTGGTGAAGAGCACTGGCGGGGCATTTAAGAGGAAAGATCCTACCTGCCCTGCCGAATTCGTTTTCGAGAGTTGGATTGAGGGAGCCAATGTGGTGTATATCGGCAAAGCAGCGGGCAGAGGAGGTTTGAGGCGACGTCTCGACGATCTGATTTCATTTGGGTATGGTGAAGCCGTTGGACACTGGGGCGGGCGTCTGCTTTGGCACCTGCCAGGGAAAGAGGAATTGCTGGTGCGATGGCGAACATATCCTATGGACGAAGCGGACAACGCCGAAACAAGCGCAATAGCGACCTTCAAGAGCATTTATGGCGGCAGGAGGCCTTATGCAAACCTCGCAAAATAGCTGGCATCCAGGGCGTCGGATCACTCAGGAGTAAGTGATGTCACGATATGACTACAGATCGCTGTCGAGCCAAGATTTTGAGGAGCTGACGCGCGATCTCCTGCAGGCCGAATGGAAAGTTGCTCTCGAAGCGTTCAAAACAGGACGGGACAAGGGCATTGACCTGAGGTATACGCACGCCGATGGAGGCAAGACCATCGTCCAGTGCAAGCACTATGCAGGCTCCGGCTTCGCCAAGCTGCTTGATCATCTTCGGGACATCGAGAAACCGAAGATCGAGCGCCTAAAGCCTGTGCGCTATGTTGTCGTTACTTCGGTCGGCCTGACGCCCAATAACAAGGACGAAATAGCGCGAGCCCTGCATCCGTTCGTCGTGAACGTCCGGGACATCATGGGAGCCCAGGATATCGATGGTCTGCTCAGCCGGCATTCCGGGGTGGAACGGGCGAATTTCAAGCTTTGGCTGACGAGTACAAATGTCATTGAGCGTGTGCTTCACAACGCCGAAATCTGCCAGACCGAATTCGAGGTTGCCCGAATCCGGAAGAAACTGCCTCTCTTCGTGCAAAGCAAAGCCTTCCCCCGCGCCATGCAAATGCTTGAAGAAAAAAGGATTGTCGTTATCTCGGGAGCACCGGGCATTGGAAAAACAACACTGGCGGAGATGTTGCTCTATACCCATCTGGAACAAGGGTATGAGCCTGTAGTCATCAAGGCGGAAATCGCGGAAGGGAAATCTCTTTTTAAGGCGGACACGACGAAGCAGGTTTTCTACTACGATGACTTTCTCGGTCAGATCTATTTGGGCGACAGGACGGAATACCTCGGCCGCAACCAGGACGCGGTGCTCACGGACTTCATGGAGCTGGTGCGCGATTCGAATAACGGGCGCTTCATATTGACGACACGCGAGCACATTCTTCGCGCTGCCCTTCAAATGTCAGAGCGGTTTTCCCGCAGTCCCATGCTGGAACACCGCTACATTCTTGAGCTTGATGATTACACCTTCGCACACCGGGCGAGGATTCTTTACAACCATCTGTATTTCAGCGGACTGGCACAGCCATACAAGGAAGCAGTGCTCGAAGAAGACTTCTTTCTGCAGATCATCAAGCACAAGCATTTTAATCCGCGCCTCATAGAGTGGCTCTCCACGGCTTTGCGGCAGCGAGAAGTTGCAGCGAGCGGCTATCGGAAATACATCTCGCAACTGCTTAAGTCCCCGAACGAAATATGGACACACGCATTCTCGAAGCAGATTTCGCAGGGGGCCCGTGATGTCTTGCTCGGCTTCTACACGTTGGGCGAATGGGTCAGCATCGCGGATCTGGAGCCAGTTTTCCGGTCACTTCATCAGCACCGGGCAACACGGTATCACCAGCCCATCGCCCCCGGAGACTTTCGCAATGCCTTGCAGGAGCTGGACGGGGCGTTCCTGTCATACAGCAGCGGATATGGAAGTTACCTCAATCCCTCGATTCGTGAGTTTATTGCGGGGATCATCTCCGGGGATCGCGACACGGCTGAAGATCTGCTGACTTCGTCGGTTCGCATCAAGCAGGTTGTAAACCTGTGGGAGCTTTCCAAGGCGCAGCCTCAGAGCCAGATCAGCGCTGTTATTTCGGAAACCACGGCGGGCGTCGCGAAGTTGCTCTCCCGGCTGCTGCGGGGGCCTTCGATACGATGGGAAAAAACCAGACATGGAGAATTGCGAGGGCATCCGATTGATATTGGTGATGAATCACGAATTGGCTTTCTGGCGGATCTTGCGGAGGACCGGCGGTCACGGGACATCCTCGACGTTATGCGACAAGCATCAAACGAGCTTGTGGCCGGCTGGAATCACACAGTACCGGATTTCACGGGTATCATGCGGCTCCTCGCTGAATTGGGCAAGAACGCCTGGGTCATGGGAAACGGAGGACGCGACATTTACCATCGCCTTATCCAAGAGCTGCTGGAGCATCTGACATTCGCAACGGCTTCAGACTGGATTGAGCTCGTCAAGCTGCCGAAGACTGCACTCGATTGGACCGCGGCCCATCAGGCCATTCTTGATAAGGAGCTTAAGGCGTATTGTGAAAATGGGGTACAGGACGATCGGTACAACCGGAATGGACCTGATGAAATGAGCGAGCTCAGGGACTCGCTAAGTTCTCTGGGTGAAAAGATCGGGTACGACTTCAGCTATCAGATCCAGCGACTGGAGGAGGATATCGCGGAGAAGGAGGAAGAACCGGAGCCACTCAGCGAAGGAGGCGGTATCCCGAGAAATGCGACTGTCGCGCGCGAGGAGGTCTTCACCGACGACGATGCTAGGCAGATGTTCAGTACGCTGGTGAGCGGGGAATGAGCTGTCCTCAAATCAGCGCGCATCAGTTCTCGTTAGCTTTATCGGGTGCGTCCAGGTACATGTGAAGAAAGTTGTTGGTATATGAAGGCCTCATCCGGCGATCTCCATTTGTCCGCGAGTGACCTGAGCAATCACCTGGCTTGTCGCCATCTGACCTCGCTGGATTTTGGCGTTGCCCTCGGTGACAGGTGCGCGCCGACGTGGCATTCCCCCGATCTCTGGGTCCTTCAGAAGCGCGGTCTGGAGCACGAAACTGCCTACGTTGCATATTTAGCTGCCCAAGGGCTTTCTGTCAGTGATCTGCGGGATGGGGGTGATGTGCAGGCGAGTGACGACGCGCCAGCGCCCGAGAGCAACCATGTTGATTTCACGGCGGCCGAGGCATCGCCAAGTGTCGAGTTGTCCGATGTGAGCGAACAGGACCCCACCGAAAAACTCGAAGCAGCGATGAAAAAGGGCATCGATGCTATCGTTCAGCCTCCCCTCGCCTATGGGCGCTGGTTTGGACGCGCCGATGTCCTCCGGCGTGTGGAGCGCCCTAGCAAACTCGGGCCGTGGTCCTATGAGGTACATGACTGCAAGCTCGCCCTCGAAACAAAGGCGACGACGATCCTTCAGCTATCCCTCTATTCCGAGTGCCTCGCTGCCATTCAGGGTGAATGGCCCGAATACATGCACGTCGTTCCGCCAGGCGATGGATTCGTATCCGAGCCATACCGGGTTTCTGACTACGCAGCATATTACCGTTACGTAAAGCGTCGTCTGGAAAACGCCGTCGAGAACAATAGTAGTCTGACCGAAACATACCCGGAACCAACGCCCCATTGTTCAATCTGCCGCTGGTGGGCCGAGTGCGATGGACAGAGACGAGAAGATGATCACCTCTCTCTCGTGGCAGGGATAAGCAGGCTCCAGCAGAAGCAATTGAACGTATGGGACGTGAATGCGGTAAGCACTCTGGCTGTCTTTCCCCTGCCCCTTAAGGAACGGCCAAAACATGGGTCCGGGGGAAGCTATGTTCGCGTCAGGGAACAGGCGCGTGTTCAGGTTTCCGGGCGCGCGCAACAGAAACCCGTCCATGAAATCCTTGATCTGAATCCCGAACATGGTCTTTTCCTCCTGCCCGAACCTTCGCCCGGCGACATGTTCTTTGATCTGGAAGGAGATCCCTTTATCGGTCGTGGCGGGCGTGAGTATCTGTTTGGCTTTGTCGCCGATGACGAGTCAGGAAATTCCGTCTACAGCTCCCAATGGGCGGTCAATGCCGAGGAAGAAAAGCGCGCCTTCGAGGCGTTTGTTGACACCGTAATCGCCCGCTGGGCGAAATATCCTGCGATGCATGTCTATCACTTCACTGGCTACGAGTCCGGAGCGCTCAAGAGACTGATGGGCCGCTACGCTACGCGCGAAGATGAAATCGACCGGATGCTGAGAGCCTATTTGTTAGTGGATTTGCATACGGTCACGCGACGGGCTGTCCGCGCGAGCGTCGAGCATTATTCCCTCAAGGCGCTGGAACCGTTCTACGGATTCGCAAGAAAGACTCCTCTCGAAGATGCTCGCACTGCCTTGCGGCAGGTCCAGCACGCACTCGAACTTGGCGAAACTTCACAGCTCGACCCGACACTTCAAAATACCGTTGCCCAATACAACGCCGACGACTGCAATTCAACGCGGGCCCTGCGCGACTGGCTTGAGACCGAAAGGCGGCAACTCGAACAGGCCGGGCAGTCGATCCCCAGGCCTGTACATTCAGATGGAGCGCCGCCAGCCGTGCTTGATGAGCGCCAGCAACGCACAGCTGCGCTTGGTGCAGCCCTTCGTAACGGTCTCCCTGCTGACCCTGCTGAACGCAATCCGGAACAGGCCGCGCGATGGCTTCTTTCCCATCTCCTCGACTGGCATCGGCGCGAAGTGAAGTCGGAATACTGGGAATATTACCGGCTCGGTTCGCTGTCCGATGAGGAACTCCTCGACGAACGCTCGGGTCTCGCGGGGCTTTCTTTCGTTGAACGGCTGGGCATTGAGCGAAAGATACCCACGGATCGCTATTCCTTTGAGAAACAGGAAACTGATCTCCGCGCCGGCGAAGACTTGTGCGCCAAAGAGGAAAAAATTGGCAAAATCGTTGAGATCGATCTTGCTTCCCGCTTGGTGGACATAAAGAAGACCAAGAAAACCGCTGAAGTCCACCCCACTGCTGTTTATGCAAAAAACATAGGGCCTACAACAGATGTTCTATCCAACTCTCTCTACCGTATCGGTGCGTGGGTTGAAGCGAATGGGCTCGATTCGGTGGGGCCGTACCGCGCGGCCCGCGATCTGTTGCTACGCCATTCTCCCCGCCTGACAGGCTCTTCAGCAATTCTGCTGGCTCCCGGTGAACAGACCCTGGACGCGGCTAAACGAGTGGGCACGCAGCTGGACCATTCCTTACTCGCCATCCAGGGACCACCGGGTGCAGGAAAGACCTATACCGGAGCCCGCATGATCTGCGAACTCGTCCACCAGGGTAAACGCGTCGGGATTACCGCAACCAGCCACAAAGTGATCAGAAACCTTCTTGATGAAGTTGTGAAAGCCGCTGGCGAGGAGAAGCTGACGGGCCTCAAATGCGTCCAGAAAGTAAAAGACGCCGAAAAGCCGGAGCACGACCCGCCACATATTCAGATGACGGTCGAGACGCAGGAGACACTCGCCGCTTTCCTTGGCGGAGCACACGTTCTTGCAGGAACCGCGTGGCTCTGGGCGCAGGAGGGTTATTCCGAGGCCGTTGATGTGCTGTTCGTGGACGAGGCCGGGCAGATGTCTCTCGCAAATGTTATCGCCGTCTCGCAGGCCGCGAAGAGCATTGTTTTACTGGGCGATCCGCAGCAGCTGGAGCAACCGCTTCGTGGGAGTCATCCCGAAGGTGCCGATGCCTCAGCACTCGAACACCTCCTTGCCGGGGCAAAGACGATACTGCCCGATAAGGGCATTTTTCTGGAAAAGACTTGGCGTATGCATCCGAAGCTCACGCAGTTCACGTCCGAAGCATTCTACGAAGGACGCTTAAGCTCGCGCGACGGACTTGAAAATCAGGCCATCAACGGACATCCGTGGCTCGGCGAATCCGGCCTCTACTACATACCGGTCGAACACAAAGGCAACCAGAATGCATCGCCGGAAGAGGTCGAAATTATCGCTGATCTCGTTACCACGCTGACAAAGTCAGGCGTCAGATGGATCGACGACAAAGGGAGCAGCCGCGATTTATTGCTCTCCGACATTCTCCTGGTCGCGCCGTATAACACGCAGGTTTTTGATCTCGCGGCTCGCCTCCCTGGTGCCCACATAGGCACAGTGGACAAGTTTCAGGGGCAGCAGGCGCCCATCGTGATTTATTCAATGACCACGTCGTCACCTGAGGACGCGCCGCGCGGAATGGAATTTCTCTATAGCCTGAACCGGCTGAATGTTGCTACTTCGCGGGCCAAGGCTATGGTCATCATCGTCGCAAGCCCGCTGCTTCTTGAGCCCGAGTGTCATACACCGCGGCAAATGCAGCTTGCCAACGCGCTGTGCCGATACGCAGAACTCGCGACGACCCCACCTTTCCCGCGGCTCGGCACCAGATAGCTTTTTCAAATTAGCGACACCCGAAAAGATTTCACACCGTGCCCTGGACTCGGTTGCTCCCTGGCGGCATAATTGTTCAGCGAGGCGAGCGACACACACTGCGACAGGGGAGAACGAGATGTCCGGCAATATCAGAATTGCAGACTTTCCCAGCGAACGGCACTACATCCACTTGGCCGCATCAGGCGCGCCCACGTTCAACATCGACGTCGAGTATGCCGACGCAGCATCAGAAGTATTTTCCGCGTATCGAGACAGGTATGAATTCGGAGCATCGGCGATGAAGGCCGGATGCGGCAACATTTACGACACTCAAAACCGCCTCGTGGGACGGATTTCCTATAACGGACGTATCTGGGATGTGAACGGAAAACCTGTCGAATGCGGCCCGAACGTACCCGCTCCCCTGCGGTCTATCCTCACGCCGTCACATCCGTCTCCGTAACCGCTGAATAGAGAAGCGGTATGCTGGCCGAACGAATGCGAAACTGACTGCGTTTTTTTATGACGGGATGCGCTGACGATGCATCGACGATCTTGATGCCGGGATCGTAGTACACCGCCCCCGTGGCAACAGCGTTGAGGAACAGTGAGAATTCTGTTCCTTCAGCAAGCCGGACAACACTCCCGTACTGGTACTGGTTGACCGGGTCTTTTCTTGCTATCGAAGGCACGTAAGCTGCAAGAGCGTGTTTCCGGGTCCAGTGGCTCAGCAGATCCTTGTAATACCATGTGGCGGCCGTCTCCCCGTGCTTCCCGATTAGCGATATTCCTTTCGACAAATCCGTTATCTTCATCTTGGCGGCGTCGTAACCTTCGAGCGTCAGGGTAAGGCTCGTTGAGGCGCACACCCTGAGCGTGTTGTGAATACCTCCGAAGTTTCTTCGATCAGCAACCGTCCTGTCGGGATAACCATAGCGCCTGATGAATTCCTGAATTCCCTTATCCACATAAATTCCGCCGGTCGGCTCGGGAGTCATCAGAGTTATGGGGCCGCCACTCGCCGGATTGGAAAGCTTCGCCACCGCATGTTGCTTGATCTCCCATCCGTGAAAGTCAGGGTCCGAGAAACCGTTCGGGCGAATACCAAGTTCCGCTTCCAGTGTATAGCCGCCACAATTCGGAGCGACACAGGGCAAAAGCTCCCCTTTGCTGTTAAGCCGTTTGGAATTTATCCATCCGAGCCCTGCGATTCGTGAAAGTTCACTCAGCAGGAGACGCCGATCATCAGTAAAACGTTCGAGCGGAATCCGCGAAAAGACGCCCGTGTCCGGCACAAGGTTCAGCGATTCGATTTCCTTCGCCAGAGCTGAGTTACGAGATGCTGCAAAACCCACAATCTGACCCGCTGCGGTAATACCGAAAAACAGAAACCGACCGCGCTGTCTGACGGTCATCACATCGCTTGGAGCATTTGCCGATCCCTTCAGAAACCCTGAGAACCGTACTTCGGGATACTGCGGATAGAGGATCAGCTGAGCGTTCGGTGCGGGTGTAACGGCGCCTTCCGCAGAGAGCCAGCTGAAATTGAGGGTTGCCTTGAGGCGGGACGGCTTATCGGGGTCGCCAACCAGAGCGCCGGTTGGAAGAACGTTCAACGCTGTAAGGTCCGGCCCGAGATAGACCTGATTTTTTGAATTGTCATTCTCGGCAAGACGCTTGAGATAGAGCTGAGTCGCGCCCGAAGCCCGCATCATCTGCTTTAGTCGCTTGAGATTTAGTCCGTCTTTCATCGATTCGTTCCCGTCACCTGCCGGCAATCAGTCTATCGGGAATCCCGGAAACGTCAGCCACTTCCGGAAGCGGACGCAATTTGCTTCAGGCGCCGGGACAGTTTGCGGCTCAGGTCTTCCGAATCCTTTGTTTCGCACTCCCAGACCGTTAAAACGCGCCAGCCCTGTTCCGAGAGCGCCTGCGCCTTCCTTTGATCCCGTTCAACCGTTGCCGTCCTCTTGGCTGACCAGAACGCTGATCGGGTTGCCGGTTTCACCGCCCCATACCGGCAGCTGTGCGAATGCCAGAAACAGCCGTGCACAAAAATCGCTATGCGAAATTTTGGGAGAACGATGTCGGGCTTTCCGGGCAGGTTCTTCCGGTGCAACCGAAACCTGTAGCCGAGGCGATGAAGAAGGCTTCTGACACGAATCTCCGGTCTGGTGTCCGTGCCACGTATGGCAGCCATGTTGCGGCTGCGCTGTTCCTTTGAATGAACATCAGTCACGTGTTTGAGGCTGCTGCCAGCGGCATCTGCATCGTTCCGAACTGCTCGAAGTCCTGGAGAGCTTTCACATGGGGAGCCATCATCCGAGCAACCTCGGTGACGACGGGAACAACTACACTGTTGCCGAACTGCTTGTAAGCCTGCGTGTCGGACACGGGAATGCGGAAAGTGTCGGGATAGCCCATGAGTCTCGCGCACTCTCGCGGCGTAAGTCGTCGCGGCGATTTCTTCTTTCCACGACTGACCAGAATTTCCGAGCCATCTTTGTAATATCTTGCGGACAGGGTGCGACTGACCGAATCCGGCGTGACCATGCCAAAGCCAAAGCCGTTACCGGCCTTTCTGTGTTTTTCAGCGTAGGCCTGGAGATAGGCCCAGAGCTTTGCCGTCAGAATGTATTTTGGATTTACCTTTGCCTTTGGCCCGGTTGTGTAAGGCTCCTCTACTTCCTCACTGCCATCTTCCGGATGCAGGATCGAGGCCAGCTTCGGCCCCGTTGCAGGTCGTCTGAAAGTATCGAACGAAAACCCGGTCTGCTCGCGAAACCCGACGATGATGATGCGTTCCCGGTGCTGCGGAACAAACGACTGACCGTCGATGACCTTCGCTTGAATCTTGTACTTCAGCTCTTTTTCGAGCGTTTCCTTTATCACCCTGAAGGTGTTTCCCTTGTCATGACTTAGAAGATTCTTGACGTTCTCAAGCAGAAAAGCCTTTGGCCGCTTCGCCGCAACGATGCGGGCAACGTCGAAGAACAGTGTTCCCTGCGTTGTGCATTCAAATCCGTGAGGGCGGCCAAGCGCGTTTTTCTTGCTCACGCCTGCAATCGAAAACGGCTGGCACGGAAACCCCGCCAGCAAAACGTCATGGTCGGGGATTTCATTCTCATCGTAGGGAACGATGTCGCCGACGAACGGATGATCGGCTCCGTAATTTTCGGCGTATGTCTTCTGCGCCCAAGGGTTCCACTCGCTCGTGAATACGCACTGGCCTCCGGCCTTTTCGAACCCCAGTCGCATCCCGCCTATTCCGGCGAACAGGTCGATGAATGTGAAAGTGGAAGCAGTTTCAGACCGGTTTTCTCTCCGGAGCATGTCGAGCAGCGCATACTGAACATACACGGGGCACTCCGTTTTACCATTTTCCCAGCGGGAGATGGTTTTTGTGGCCACCTGAAGCCGAGATGCAACATCCTGCTGGCTCAGACGCTGGCGGACCCGCGAAAGCAGGACCAGTGGATTGGGGATGAGATCAAATAAGGATTCGCTGGGCATGTCAGAGGACATTTTGTCCTAAAACAGTCCCTTTGTCCATGAAATCAACAAACTTACCTCAGGCCGATTCCATTCCGGGCAACGGTAGGTGTCATCTTCTGCCGCTCGCCCTCGTGGTTGTCTTCTCCTGCCGCCCCTTCCCTTAGCTATTACAAGCTGCACGCTCAGATCCTTCTTCCGGCGGGAGATACTTCCGACTGTACATTTTCAACGCTTTTCTCGACGGGCCTTTCAGAGTTTGCCCTTTACGGAGTTTCATCAGCAACAGTCCTGCGAAGTTCCTCGAAAGGTATATCGATATAAACTGGAACAGGCTCATGGCCGACGTCACGCTTCTAGGCTATAGCGCGGTGTTGGCGTTTACCATGGTAGGTGGCGGGCAGCGTGTGGGTAGCCTAAAAGGAAAGCAATCGAGTAACGAACCCGGATACGATGACACCGCTAGACAGCAATAGTCTCGCATCACTATCGCGCTGGGCGCTGGTTGCACTCATTGCCCGTTGTGCTCGCCGTCTGCTTCCCCTTTACCAGGACGATGGCGGAGAGCCTGCCGCGCAGCGGGCAGCCGTGGCCCAGGCTATACGTCTGGCGGAAGAGCGGGCCGCCATAGGCGGCGAAGTCGGCTTTACGGATGCCCTCGAAATCGACGGCCAGTTTTTTGACCACTACGACCTCGAATCGCTGCGCGCAGCACTGCCAGGCTACATGGAGGCGGCAGACAATACACACGATGAACTGGGGACAGACAAGGAAATTGGGTTCCACAGCGCCGTGATTCTTGCGGTAACATCGCTCGCCAATCTTGCATTCACAGCGGCTTTCGGCAAGGACGACATATACATCCGCTCTGCGGGCGATCCGGGAATCCCCGACGGCTTCGCTGATCTTCCGGAGTCTGCCGACGCGGCGGTCCGATGGAGCACGTTTGCCAGCAAGGAACTGGAGCCTCATATCCTGCGCGATTTTGCAGTGCTGGAAAAGGTCGCCCGGCAAAGCAACTGGGACGACTCGACCGGAGTAGCTCCCGAGGTATTCGGGGAAATGTGGCCGGACGGAAGACCGCCGGGGTGGCCTCCCCTTCTACTTTCATTCCGCCCTCGTGCGCGCATCATCCGCACGATTGGTGATCGTCTCATCAGTGGTCCGGAAGCTGCCGTCATCGAGCTCATCAAGAACAGTCACGACGCGGATGCTTCCTATGCGAGGGTGACGTTTTTCCCGCCTCTGAAGCAGGACGAGGGGATGATCATCGTCGAGGACGACGGGCATGGCATGACGCTTGAGGACATCGAGCGCAAATGGATGGAGCCCGCAACAACCGAAAAACGGGATCGCAGGGAAAGCCCTGGCGGAAGGCACCTGCTTGGTTCCAAGGGTATAGGCCGCTTTGCAGCCGCCGGACTCGGGCGTTATCTGGAAATGATCTCGTCGGCTGCTGTTCAGGATGCTTCCGCAAACGAGGGAGCACCGCGCATGCAGACGACGCGAATCGCGGAGCTGGACTGGAACCTGTTCGACGAGGCGAAATATCTGGAAGAGGTCAGGTTCCAGGTCGAGTCGCTTCCGCCTGCCGGCCACTCGGGAACTGTTCTCAAGGTTTCGGGCCTGCGCGACGACTGGCCCGAGCAGGGGCTGGTGAAACTCTACCAGGAACTCAGACGCCTAGTTTCTCCTGTCCCCCGCGAGGAGGGCAAGCCCTTCCGGATTTTCCTCGATCTTTCACGTTGCACTCCGGAAACCTGCGGATTCGATGGCGCCGCAATCGTTAATGCCGACTCCGCTGACAGCGGGCATTCGCCTGATCGCGGGCACCATGAGATACAGCCCTTTCCGCTTCTTGACGCATGCGACTATGCCGTCGATGGCGTCTTCGACGAGGAGGGAGTCTTTACCGGCTCGATGACCATTCGTCGCGGCGGGCAGGAGCCCGAGCAGATACGTCATGAGGTGTCCCTCCAGCGTGATGACGGACAGGAGCCGTGTGGCATTGTACTGGTGAAGCTCAACATCTTTGATCGCGAAGCAGCGGCCATTCGCAAGACGGCCGAGAAGGCCGGTTTCGGAACGATGGGAGTGCGCGAGGCACGCAAGCTTCTGGACAATATTGCGGGAGTTGCGATCTACCGGGAGGGATTCCGAGTCCGCCCCTATGGTGACAGCGAGAATGACTGGCTGACGCTCGACGCCAAGCGTGTCCAGAATCCGACAATGAAAATCGGCCGCAACCAGATTGCTGGCATCGTGATGGTCGATGACGAGGAATCGTCGCACCTCGTCGAGCGGAGCAGCCGCGAAGGTCTCGAGGAAAATGGAAGTTTCCGGCGCCTGCAGGGGCTCATCTCGACGCTGCTGGCGGAAGTCGTTGAGCCGAGGCGGCGCCAGTTCCGCATTAGTGCAGGACTCGACGAGCGCGGGGAAACCAATTTCCGGGAGATCTACAACAGGGTAAAGATGGGCTGGTCGAAGATGCTCTTGGCCAAGCTCCCGGAGCACGACCGGGCCGAAGCAGAAGAACTGGTTGCCAGGGAATCTGATCGCCTGACGGAATATCTGAAGCGCCTGGAAGAGAGACAGGCGCAGCTTGAATCCAAGGTGACGCTGGGGCTCATCGTCGGTGAGGTGATGCACCAGGGCAACACCCCCCTCTCCTTCTTGGAAACCGAATCGGCAAGGCTCTCGCGCTGGTGGCCCCAGCTGCTGGAATCCACGCCCGAAGCCGCGGAGGATCGCGCCGAAGTCCCGCGTCTCCTCAACGGGTTGGGTGCAAGCAGCGGCAAGCTTCGTACGCTTTTCAATGCACTGAGTCCGCTGTCCGGGGCGCGACGGGGGCAGGCAAGACATTACAGTGCCGCGGCCGTGATCGAGCAGACTCGATACCTGTTCAAAACAAGGATGGAGAACCTCGGCATCGCATTTACGCTCGTGCCGGAAGAATCCGGTCGCGAAGTATACGGCTATCCCGACGACCTGGCTACGGCGGCCACCAACCTCATCGACAATGCAATTTACTGGCTCCACTACCACAACATCGCGGAACCGGCCATTACTGTCTCGACTGACGCGGAGAATGAGAAGTGTGTGATCCGGATCGCGGACAACGGAAAGGGAATTCCTGCAGAATTTTCAGACCAGGTTTTCGATGTCGGTTTTACGCTCAAGCCGAACGGCACAGGCCTCGGCCTGAGCATCGCGCAGGAAGCAATTGCGCGAAGCGGCGGGGAGCTGCAGCTTCTGGCTTCGACAGGCGGTGCCGTTTTTCAGATTTCACTGCCATACGAGAAGACCGAGCAGTCCACAGTGGATTCGCAGGCCGAATAATGAATGAAACGGAGTTTCTGCACCCATGCCGGAACGGATAATCCTGATTGCTGAAGATGACGAGGAGCAGATCGCCTCGTGGAAAAGGGACATCACGGAGTTCAACCGGGAAGCCAAGTTCGGTTTCAGCTTCTCTCCGGAGTTCGTGAAGAGCAAGGGTGCAGCTCTCCGCGCACTAGATCGGATGCGAATCAACTGTGCAGTGGTCGATCTCCGGCTGCCGGAAACGGATGGAGCTGCCGCACACACTCAACCTACAGGCAATGATGTCCTGCAGCAGGTTCTGATTGAGATCGGAGTCCCGGCAGTCGTCCATAGTGGCTACCCCCAGGAGGCAAGCGAGGCCGTCCGGAAATCGCAGATCAAGATAGTCGAAAAGAAAGGTGGGGCGGCCAAAGAAGCACTGGAGTGGCTTGCGGGTCACGAAGGCCTCATGTCTGCAATGGAGACCACGCGAAAGAAGATAGCGGAGGAAAGCGCAAGACTCTTCAGCCAGTCAATCTGGCCGCGCTGGGAGAAATCATGGAAGGACATCAAGGATGGTGATGCACTCGCAGGCGTGATTACTCGCCAGACAGCATTTCACGTGGCCGAACAGCTGGGTATGCCTCCGGCTTACCATCATCCGGAAGAGTTCTACATTGTTCCACCGTTGGCGACGGATCAATTGGGCACCGGCGACCTCGTGAGGATTGAGAACAGTGTCTACGCCGTTGTGACTCCCCGCTGTAACATGGCGCGGGACCGGTATCCGACACACGTCATGCTGGCCCTGTGCAAGACGATGGAGGGCGCCTGGGCAGGGATGCGCGACGGGTTCGGTGGCAATCGCGAGAAAAGAGAGAAGGCTGCCGATACGTTGCATAACTTCGCCACGCAGGGGCATTCGACGAGCACTCATTTTCTTCCGCCCTGCGGCGAAGAAGGTCCATGGCTTGCCGATTTCAGGGAGATTATGACAATACCCTCGGAGAAACTCCTGGAGCTGCTGAAGACCAGGTTTGCGTCGGTCGCAGCACAATTTGTTCCCAATCTCGTTCAGCGTTATGCGGCATATCAGGGCAGAATTGGTCAGCCCGATCTTGATTTTGACATTCTGAAGGCGCACGTATGCAAGTAGCATCCCTGTCCTCGCTGCTTCTGTGAATGCAAATCTCGTAGGCGGGGGCGACATCAGGGCTGGACTGCGGACCGGCGCCAGATAGCTACTGAATGCCTATTTCAGTGGGTTTCCGGTGTTCGCGTATCTTGTCGTAAGAAACGGCAAGTTCCTTTCCAAGCCGCAGGTATTCCGCGTTCACTGCAGGTTCATTGTCCAGAGTCCCGAACACCGACTGACGCTTATCGTCGCAGTGATGGACGCGTATGCACCTAGTTCTCGTGCGTGCCTGCTGTGTGCTGACTTCCCATTCCTAAACAGCCATCCGTCATTCTCAAGCGGAAGGCTACGCCGTCTTTCTCCCCACTGCGCCCTCTTCCGCGTGGGCGCCGCTTGGCCGCGGCTCGGACGGGCGTTTCGGACTGCGCCGGTTTCGCGCCAAACGAAACCCAACCGCGTTTGGCACTCACCGCGCTTTCACTCACGCCCTGCCACCCTCCTTCGGGCTCCGTTCTGCCTTTGCTCCGTTCCGGCTTGTTTTTTCCCGCTGCCGCTCAAGTGAAGAAAAAAACAAGCCGGAAACGGCGCGAAAGGGAAAAACAATGAAGTTAGAAGAAATCAAGAACAGAACCAAAGACGCAGTCGATCACCTTGTGCAGTCGCTGGAGTCCGGGCATAGCGAAGTACTCACGCAATACCTCGGCGCAATGGCCCGTTTCCATGCCTACTCCTTCGGCAATGTGATGTTGATTGCCAGACAGAAACCCGACGCCAGCAATGTGGCCGGAATTCGCACGTGGAACTCGCTTGGCCGCTTCGTCAAACGTGGAGAAAAAGGGATTCTCATTCTCGCGCCGATAGTCGGCTGCCATAGCGCGCGCCAAAACGAAATCGCGCCCTACATCGAGACCGACAATGCGGCCGACGCCCGCAAAGCAGAGCAACGACTCATCGGCTTCCGCGCCGTTTACGTGTTCGACAGATTATCTCGTGATTTGTGGCCAAGCCTCTGCGCGCTCGATGTAATCCGCCAGTAGATGTACTTCTCGATAGCAGTCAAGCACATCATCGCTCAACTCCTCGTCCTGTGCAACGCTCCCTGATGCAAGAGTTCCAGCAATCGGCATGTTTTGTCCACCAATTCGGGGTTCTGAGCGCGAAAGCCTGGTTACGTAAACTTATCCAGACTCCTCTCCCAGCCTGACTTTTCCGTTGTGGACTATTTCCGGTTTGCCGTCACTCGAAAACAAACCGTCCTGCGGGATCAACCTGCGGAGACAGCGGTGCTACCGTTCCCAGCAGAACCTGCGGTGTTCGAAGTCAAATGCAATTTTCCAGAACTGGGCTCCCCTGAAGCCCAAAACCCCATCAAAATCGTCTCCTTCATCTTTCCGGTCGTCTACGACAAACGCAATCTGCGAGCCGATTTTCTCTTTGCCTAGATATACCTCAGGAATCCGCACCTTTCTTCGCTGAAATGTTCCGCTCACGTCGGCAACCTTTTCTGTACCGAGCGCCTGAAAACCATGGGAGTCGGGCATTCGAGTCTGGAACAGCATCAGATCTGGACCACCGGTGTCGATCACCAGGCGTACCTGTCGATTTTGAAGTTTCATTCGAACGGTCACAACAGGTGCCTCTGTGTCGAACGGAGCGCAGAAGCTAAGGCTCTCGATCGCGCCGAAAAGCATTTCGTTGGTTCGATAGTTGATACTAAAACTGCTTTTCCTGAGGACGTCCATGCCCACAATGGCGTCCACCTTTTGGCCAATGGTCTTCTGAAAAAACGAGAGGTCTTGTGTCAGAGCCGGAAGGGACTCGACACGCACTGGCCCAAGAAGCAAGGAAGGTAGCATCACGATACGTGCCTGGACACTCGTATTCGACAGGTTCACTCTGGCGGGTTGCTCGGCCAGCCCTAGATTGTGAACGATCTTCTGGTCGATGACACTTGGATAGGCTCCAGTGTCCACGAGAAAATTTAGCTTCTGGACATTGCCAATTGATCCTTCAACAATAACTAGATACCCCCAGTACAGGCGGACAGGAAGCCTCATCGTCACTTGAGCAACTGAGTATGTTTCCTGCACCAGGGGATTAGGAGAAGCAGTGGTCATCTGGGAAAAACCGAAGTCGGCCTCTGATAGTACGAGCACTATCAGGAAACAAGTGGAGAAATACAGGTATTTCATGGCGTTCACCTCTTGGTCTTTCGCGGTGACGCCAACGCTGAATTACATGGGCAGGTTCCTCAATGACAGCCGCATAGATTGCTCAGCTATTTGTCCGCTATAGGTAACTTGTTGTCGGTAAGCGGCTTGGACAAAGCACCTCCACGGGTTCGAGTTTGAGAAGTTAACGAACAGTGCTAGAGTTCGAGTTCACAGGGCTGGTGTTTCACGGTGGACGATAGCAACCGATCTACAAAGATTGTTCGTTTCGGAATCTTTGAAGCGGACTTACAGACTGGGGAACTGCGCAAGAATGGGATAAAGGTGCGATTGCAGGGCCAGCCCTTTCAAGTCTTGGCCATCCTGCTGGAACACGCGGACGAATTGGTTACCCGGGAAGAGCTGCGCCAGAAGGTATGGCCGGAAGACACCTTTGTCGATTTTGAACACGCGGTCAACACAGCTATTACCAAGATCCGAATCGCTCTGGGCGATGATGCCGACAATCCAAGGTTTGTAGAGACGCTGCCCCGCCGCGGCTATCGTTTCATTGGCCCAGTGGACAATCCGGGTTCACCAGCTTCTGTGCAAAGTGCGCCGAAAAGGCGTTTTGCGAGACATCCGGTGAGATCGGGTCCGATCCTAGTTGGAACTGCAGTCCTCCTCTTGCTGTCCACGATCGCCATGTGGCGGCTCGCCCGAAAGCCTGCAGAGTCGCCGATGCCCCCGTTAGAGGTAGTACCGTTGGTTGCTCTGCAGGGCGCGCAGGCCGCGCAGGGCACGCCGGCTTTCTCGCCCGACGGCAATCAGGTTGCCTTCGCCGAGTTCAGCCAGCAGAATGCGCCTGGAATTTACACGTCACTGATGGGGGGCGAGAAGTCCCTGCGGCTGACTGACAACCTGGGCGACTGCTATCCAACCTGGTCACCGGATAGTCGGCACATCGCATTTGTCCGCTACTCTCACGATCAAGAAACGATGAGTTTCTACGTGATTCCCGCTCTCGGCGGCACAGAGCATCTGTTGTACAAGGGGCCCGCCAACAATAGGGACGGGGGCGGGCGGTTGGATTGGTCGCCCGATGGCAAAGTCTTGGCGTTTTCGGAACCTAGCGCAATGGGAGTCCGCTCCCGGATTACGTTGCTTTCGCTTGCGGATTTGAGCACACGAGCGCTCACATCCCCGACGGATCAGGAATACGACCTTGAACCCGCCTTCTCGCCCGACGGCTCGAGGGTGGCTTTCGCACGAGGGAGTATTGGCGGTAATAGTAGGGACTTGTTTGTGCTGCCGGTCACAGGTGGCGAGCCCAAGCGGCTTACCTTCGATAATTCCGGCAGGTCACCCGTTTGGACTCAGGATGGCAGCGATATCGTGTTCTCTTCCGCACGCGGCGGTCTTGAGAATTTATGGCGCATTTCCGCTTCAGGAGGAACCATACGGCCGGTTGCAGGCGCAGGAGCGGTGGCTTTCAGCCCATCGATCTCGCGAAAAGGCAACCAACTCGTTTACCAACATGTTGTAGCTAACGACTATATTTGGCGGATCAACCTAAAAGACGAAAAACATCCTCAAGGCGCTCCGACACCTGTAATTTCCGCCAGGGGGCTCAATTTGCGACCAGACTTTTCTCCAGACGGAAAGAAGATTGCGTTCGAGTCCGACCGCTTGGGATATTCGGATATTTGGTATTGCAATAGCGACGGAACCAATTGCGCGCAGTTGACTTCGTTGCACGGTACGGCTGGGACCGCGCGTTGGTCGCCGGACGGGGACTACATTGCGTTTGAATTTCAATCCCACCACTATTATGAGATCTACGTCGTCGAAGTACCCGGTGGCCAGCCTCATCTTGTGCCAACTTTCCGTGGGGCCGACAGCGGGGCGCCCAATTGGTCGCGAGAGGGACAGTGGATTTATTTCTATTCCGACCACGAAAAGGGACCGGTTCAGTTATGGAAGGTGCCATTTAAAGGTGGATCGCCGGTCCGAGTAACAAGCAACGGTGGCGTCTACGCGATCGAGTCCTATGATGGACGCTTTCTTTATTACTCCAAACTCGAGCGGCCCGGTATATGGGAGATGCCATTGAACGGAGGTGAAGAAACGCGCGTCTTGGATCAACCCGCGGGCCATGCCTGGCACAGCTGGGGAATTACCCGGAACGGAATCTACTTTCTCAATTTGAGTGATAACCCGAAAGGGAGAATAGACTTCTTCGACTTTGCAACCCGCAAAACAACCCCAATCTTCGGTCTGGAAAAGACCGCCCCGGACTATGGGGGGCTGGCCGTGTCGCCCGACGGCAGAGCGCTCCTCTATGGCCAGAATGAGTCGTGGGACTCTTACATAATGTCGGTGAAAAATTTCCGCTAAAACCGAGCAGAATTAACGAGCCAAAACGGTTTCCTTTACACCAAACTGAGCCCAATCGCACCGAGCGGTTAACACTCTGGGAGCAATCGCGCTTTTAAGGCATCCTACGATTGTGGGCGAGTGGTCGGTAGCCGGAACTATCTGAGCCGCTACCCGGTCAGGGAATCGTCTCAAGTGGTGAAACATCGCCTTAATTAACACTCATCGACCGGATCGCGGGCATGATTGAGGAGCTTCGCACGAAACCATCGCAACGTTGGTCAACCGTGTAGGTCCTCTGACGCTCACAGTCGATAGTTATCCGACTTCAGGGAGTCCGTTCGATAGCAGCGGCCACGTCATCCCTCAATTCCTCCGCTCTCTGCAACGCTCCCTTGATCCTGACAATCTCCATCTCGCGTGCCGCGATCTGTCCGGCAGGTTCGCTGTGACCGCGCGCAGCCACCAGGCTGCGCTCGTGGCTGGCCAGCATACGCCGAAAGATCGGCACCGCACTTTTCTTCGGCTGTGCATGCGCACAGCCAAGGCAGATCAATCCCTTCGGGCAATGCTCTCCGGTGGGCAAAGCGCACAGGTGCGTCCCCATATCGCGCAGGTTGCAGCTCGTCGCGAAGGCCGCCCATTCCTCAGCAGTCGGGTTCTTCAGACCGTCTTCGCCGTAATAGGCGTTATAGAGACTGCGCACCGTCTTGCGATACTCCTCGATGAGCTGACTGGGGTAGAGTTTGGCATAGATCATCACGGTGTCCGGAGAGGCGTGACCGAGCAGCGCTTGAATAACGTGCACGGGCGTGTTGTTGTTCAAATGTTCGGATGCAAAGACGCGCCGGCAATCGTGAGGCAGCAACACTAGTGGAGAGCCATCAGAGCGGCGGGCTTCCGCGGCAATCGAGATCTCGCGGATGCGGCTACGAATGGTCTGAATGCCAGCGGTGCTGGGGTGTCGAATGCCCTGGATCAAATACGGCGCTGGAGGCCGAGGACGCTTCTCCAGCAAGTCCCAATGATCACAAACCGGAACTGACTCGCTGTTGTAGAAGCGCTTCACGTATCGGATGATCTCGGCCAGGACACGACCGAGCCCGTCGCCGATGGGGATGACGCGAGCGCGATCGAACTTCGATGGCTTAATGTGCAGCAAGTAGTAGATCGTGGTTGTGACCTTCGGCGCTGCTACCGCAGCTTTCCACCGCTGAAGGGCAAAGGCGCGAATCTTCGGCATCTCGCGTTCCAGATCAAGCACAGTGGCTGTGATACGGGCTCGGGTGCGTTCCCGCGCTTTTTCGAAACCGTACCCGAGAAACGTGTGCCGCGTCACCGGAATCGTGCGCGGAGCGAAGCGCTTGAAGGGAGAGTCGGGTTCGGTTGCCCAGGCGCAGAGGTCGGAAAAGAAAACGCGCAGATCGACAAGCCAGCTGTGTGCGGTTGGCCGTACTTCTTCGTCGGCTCCGGGCCCGCGTTGAACGGCGCGAGCACGTGTGATCGCGTGCGGGATATAGTCGCGGACGTGTCGTGGCAGAATCTCGGAGCAGCGCTTCACACTGGGATGCTTATCCCGAATGAACCGCCAAAAGTGCGCGAGGGCAATGACTTTATGTCGCAACGTCCGATAGACATCGCTGACTCGGGCTTCGTACGTTCCAGATAAAGAATGACCACCTGCTGGAAACGATCTGGTACGCCGGCGTTCTCAACCAGTTCCGACGCCGTCATCCGCTGTTTCCTGCCGTGGCGGGCAGAGCCTCGCTTCGGCGTCCGGGAAAACACGCCGACTGAGCAGAGTGCGGCGTCGAGGGCGTCCGTCCCCTTCGACCAGCGAGCGGACAGCAGCTTCAGGTCGTCGTCCTTTATATGGTGAAGGCTGTCGTACCCGCGAGCGAGCAGTAGCCGCAGCCCGTTGCAAACAGCGAGATGACGATTAAACGATGAAGTCCAGGTAATCGTAGCGGTTGCGCTGAGCAGCGCATGGTGTTGTTGGGCGAGCGGATGATCTTCTGGCAAATGCGCGATCCACTGGCTGACACGTACGTTGGCCAGCATGTCCAGACTCGGAACGATCATCCGCGCGGAGATTAGGACGCGTGCACCCCAAGTCCAATACGTACCGCCGGGACGGTTGATCCCAGCCTTCCACTTCGGCCAAACCCCCTTCTCAAAATCGTTCCAGCGCTGTTGTAGGGTTGATCCGCTGCAGCGATCGAGAGCATCGGCCAAGTATCGACAGACTGCCTGCATCTTCGATCTCTCGAAGCTGTTCGGCATGCGGAAATGCGTTGTGAACTCGTGAACGAGCGAGAGCAGCTTGTCTCGATCGTATCGTTGACCTGCCAGCGTCTCTGCTTTCTGGAATGCCGTCATCTTCTTTATTAGGCTCCTCGTTCTCTCCCAGCCACAAACCGGCTGCCCTGTGACTGCTCGGGCCGCTCTGCACAACACCTCTCCATTACGAGGGAATGAAGTTTTTTAAACGCTCGTAAAGGAGAAACACAATGCAGAGAACCGAAAAGCAGGACATCTACACCCGGATCACCAACCAGATCGTCAGCCACCTGGAAAAAGGCGTCAGACCCTGGGTTCGGCCGTGGAATGCCGAACATGCAGCAGGACGGATTACCCGCCCACTCCGCCACAGTGGGAAGCCCTACAGTGGAATCAACGTTCTCTCTCCGTGGGCGAGCGCCATGGCGCAGAACTTCACGGCTCCCATCTGGATGACCTTCAGACAGGCATCGGAGCTTGACGCTCACATCCGCAAGGGAGAGAAAGGCTCGCTCGTCGTCTACGCGGACAGCATCACGCGAAAGGAAACCGACGAAAAGACTGGCGACGAAATCGACCGGGAAATCCCGTTTCTCAAGGGCTATACCGTTTTCAACGTCGAGCAAATCGAAGGCCTGCCGGAAGTTTATTACACGAAAGCCGCACCTACACTCGACCCAGTGGCCCGCATCGAGCACGCGGAAAACTTCTTCGCAGCCCTGGGAGCAACCATCCGACACGGCGGAAATCGCGCGTTTTACAGCATCGCCGCCGATGCAATCCAGATGCCGCCATTCGAGAGTTTCCAAGACGCGGACAGTTATTACGCGACGCTTGCCCATGAATGCACCCATTGGACGGGCAGCAAAACCCGGCTCGACCGTGACTTCGGCGGGCATCGCTTCGGGAGCGAAGGTTACGCTGTCGAGGAACTGGTTGCCGAACTCGGGGCAGCTTTCCTGTGCGCCGACCTGGAGCTTGCTCTGGAACCGCGCGAAGATCACGCGTCCTATATCGCAACCTGGCTGAAAGTACTGGCGGCCGACAACCGAGCGGTGTTCACCGCCGCAGCCCACGCACAACGTGCCGCCGAATTTATCAACAGCAGAGCCACCGCCGCCGCGCAAGTCAACTCGACTTGCGCGGCATGATGTAAGTGCAGACATCATCGCTCCCATCAAGAATCTCCCTCAGTCGGTTCGACACGGCGCGTCCGGGGAGCCCGCCTAATGTCGGCGGGCGAACCGGAACCTTGCGCAATGGCGCGCTCTAGTTCAGCGATCGTTTCATCGTCATAATCGAAGGCGTACTGTCCAGCTTTAGCCGAGGGCCACGAGTGTTGCTTCGTGGCTTGCTCGGTGCTGGACTTCGCCGCCGCCAACGCAGTGACCATCGCATGCTGATCGACGCGCAGATACAGATCGGCTGTCGTGCTCAGGTGTGAATGCCCGAGAATCTCCTGAGCGACCTTGATGTTGCCGGTAGTTTCCAGCACACCTTGGGCTAGCGTGTGACGGAACAGGTGCGAATGAACAGAAATGCCTGCTCTTCGGCCGATGTAGCGTAGGGCCGACTCAAAACTCGCATAGCGAAGCGGCTTGCCTTGACCCTTCCGCGAAGCAATCCAAACGGCATGAACGTCCGGTGCCGCGCGGCGCTCGGTGCGCAAGTACTCTTCGTAAATCGGCCAGAAGTCGTCGGTGACGGGCACGCGGTGCTGATCGCGCGCACCCTTCAGCCGCACGGTGATGAAGCGCCGCTTGCGATCGACATCCTCCAGTTCCATGCCCAAAATCCCGTGTCGACCAGCAACCGGACTCCAATCGCCGATCCGCTGACCCGCGCGAGACAGCAACATCAGAATCGCTTTATCGCGATAGGAACCGGCGCTCGCGATCAGCTTCTGAATCGCTGTGGGCTCCAGAACCTTCGGGAGTGTCCGCGGAATACGCCGGCGGAAGCCATCACGTTGTCGCTTGCGAGGCGGCAAGTCGCGCCCGATCATCCCGTGCCTCAGCTCTTCGGTCAGAGGGTTCCCAGAGGCTGGGTTGATGCGCCCGTTCCAAGGACCGCGCCCATCCTCGGTGTCGCAGCGAATGCAGTACTCAAAATAGGACGCGAGCACGCTCAGCCGATGGTTGATCGTGCGTGGCTGTCGGGGCTTCTGCGTACCCCGCGCGCCGACAGCGCCCTGCTTCGTACCTCGCGCGAACTCGGTGATGTAGATGGCGACAGCCTGACGCGTGACATGGTCGGGATCGCCTCGCGAGGCGTGCAGCCAACTGAAAAAATGCGCGAGGCCAATCGCGTAAGCGCGCTGCGTGTAGACAGAACAATCGCGCAAGCTCAGCTCCGTTAGAAACTGGTCGCACGACCCAACGCCGGCGCCCTTCGAGTCGCAAACACTGAATGAGGCGCCGAATCGTTCGGCTTTTCGTAGGACTTTGCAAATCGACATAGCAGCCATCTTCGCTTGACTGCTATCAGAAGTACATCTACTGGCGGATTACATCGAGCGCGCAAAGGCTCGGCCGCAAATCACGAGATAAGACATTAGCCAGACTGAAGGCAAGGAATTGCCGACACTGAGCGAAGTGCAAGGCGACGTTAGCGGATACCGTGAACGTCTGTTTAAGTTCGTCGAATCGCACGGCATCGAGCTCAACTTCTCCGAGAACATTGCGCCCGCAAAGGGACTCTCGCACGGGGGGAAGATCACGTTGCTGTCAGGGATGCAGCCAGCCGAGGAGTTTTCCACACTTACGCATGAGATTGCCCACGAGATGCTTCATCGGGGCGAGCGCCGCACGTTAAGCACTAAACAGGTCCGCGAAACCGAAGCCGAAGCCGTCGCCTTTGTGGTTTGCCAATCGGTCGCGCTTCAGAACGGAACCGCATCCCAGGACTACATCCAGCTCTGGCACGGAGACGCCAATCTGCTGCGCGAGAGCTTGGAAGCCGTTCAGCAGACCGCAGCCGCGATCCTCGGGGGCATTGCTCCCGAGCCAGCGGCACTCGCGGCAGCATAACCGGAAAACACTGGTGGAGTCCTGTTTTGCACTCCACCTTTTTCATAAGGAGCCGACTGCAGCGGTGTCAACGGCCACAATTCTGGTCCGTTGAATCTTCTTTTCGTTGAACCCAAACGCGAACAGATATGGTTAGCTGAACGTAGCCTTACGAATCGCGAGATGAGTAGAAAGTCTTTAAGAAAGGACGACGATATTTGCAGGACTGTGAGCTCTCGTTAGATTTCGCCAGCTGCGATTGAATTCATCTCACAGTTCTGCTAGGAACTTGATGAGAGCCGGATTATCGCGCCATTTTCGCTTGCCTCGTTGCGGACTCAATTTGTTGAGCTGAGTACGGAAGCGTTCCGGACTCAGTGTCAGATAACGGTCGCTTGATCCCAGCCCAAATCGTCCCATGTATACAGAGAGAGCGGGTAGCATCCGGTTTAGGTCCGCACCGTGTTTGATCCATGCGTTTATTCGGTGAACCGCGAATGTGTGTCTGAGATCGTGTAAACGAGGACGTGAGGCTGAACCATCCCGGCGCGTAACGCCGGCGAATGTTCGGAGGCGCCGAAATGTCGCCTCCACAGCGTATTCGGTGAGAGCCTCCCCGTTCTTGTTGAGGAACAAGTACGGGACTTTCGCGATATTTGTCCTGTGATTCGTCGCATGATATCTGCGCAGCACGTTATATAGGTCCGAGCAAATTGGAATGGTTCTCGAACGGTATGGTCGCGAACTTCGGAAAGTTATCGTGCGTTTCCTGAGATCCAAATCATCACGCCGGAATGTGAGGGCATCGCTCAAGAGTGCGCCTGTCCCATAGAGAAACAGAATGAGCACCCGCAGGGTGCGAATATCGATCTTGCAATTCGAGTTCTTTTGGCCAATGCGAATCATCGACAACAAACGGCGAATCTCAGCGCGAGTATAGATGTACGGCCTAAATGGAGAATCGACGGGCGGCCTCCGTAATGGCATTGGTACAGCGGAGATTGCATTCCGCGCCAACCAAAAGAGGAAGAAATTCCGCAGCTGTTTGTATTTGTTCTGCCATGTGGCTTCTGATGTCGCCGGCCCATCGAGAAAAGCTGCGACTTGGCGCTGCCTTATAGTGTCCAGCGGTACATTCCCCGCATAGCGGCAGAAAGCGCTCAGTGTTTGAATGCCGTTCGGGTAGACGGCCCCATACGTTCTTCTTCCATCAACATAGGCGTCGACCCCTTCGTGCAATTTCATAGGACACCAGCCATGCTGAACGAAGCGACTTTCCGGAGAGCCCTGGTGTCTAATCTTGCGTAAATGCTCACTGTTTTAAGGTTCCGGTGACCGAGAAAATCGGCAATCTCTCGAAGCGATGTTCCTTTCCTTAGCAAACGGGTTGCGCAAGCATGACGGAGAGAGTGAGGACCGAGTTGCTCCGGTTTGATCCCCAACGCTAACATTCTCGTGCTGACCAGTTGGTGCATTGGAGCTGGACGAATTCGTCCGTGCGGGAGTTGCGCGGCCACGAAAACATAATTTGTTGCCGAGCGGGGTCGACCGTGTTGTAGGTAACGGATGATTGCTTCTCCGACTTCATACTGGATTGGAAACTGCTGAATTCCACCGCGCTTTGCGCGGTGTACTGTGAACGTTTCGCTGTCCCAGTCGAAATCACTAAATCGCAGCTGCGCCACCTCACTGCTTCGTAAACCGTAAATCGCGAATAGAAGGAGAACAGCTTTGGCGCGGAGGTCGCTGGGAGAAGATCCGCTCGCGGATGCTATGAGTCTTCTTACCTCCGTCCACTTTGGCCCTTTCGGACGGTTGTGAACTCCACGACTTGCCGGACGTTGAATACCGAGTGCTATGCCCGGAGCACACCACCCTCGAAGCTCGGCATAGTTGAAGAAACTTCGCAATGTCCCGGAGGTCGATGCGATAGTACGGACTGTCCATCCCTCACGCCGTTTAATCGCTAAGAACTCATCAATGTGACGCAACAAAACCGAGTTGAGATTCTGATGTTGGTCGCCAAACCACCTCAGGAACGTCAGTGCCCTGTCTCGGAGAGTGTCAACACTGGCAGAGGATAGCCCTTGATTCCGCTTCGCCTCAGCGAATTCTTCACCTAAGTGCTGAAAAGGATTAGGAGGCCTAGTAGCCAGGTGGCCGTGAAAACGCAGCCAACTTTGGGCAACGCGAACGAACATGAAAGGTGCTCCTGGCCGTTTCAGTTTCTTCCTCAATGGGCCATCGTATGCTGCCCACTCCCGCCCTGCCGCTTCGATCTCGTCCAGTTCGACCTTGCGGAGCGAGGTCATTCTCAGGAGGCGCACGATGTGAATCAGGTAAGCCGCGGTAGACCGTACAACCTTTCGCCTGACGCCCCTTTTCAGCATGGATGCGAGGTATTGCTCCCGCTCCGGAAGCAACGGAGCAGTTTCGTGTCGAGCGTGCAGACTTGGCCATGATGATATTTCGTCGAAGAGATTCATCTGTCTCCCTTTCCTGTGAAGAGATGTATCTTACGGCGGGATCGTAAGCCAACGAGAGAGCGAGGCACTACTAGGGAAAACTCGAAAAGTTTCCGCCTTTTCGGGCTTGCGAAGGTAACATTCCGATGTAAGATATTTAAGCCACTTCTCAGCTGGGTTCCCATGCTGTCGCAGTTTTCCGCATTCCCGCCTTTGAGCGAATCCCCACTAGAGGTGTCTGATGTCTGTCCAAACAGCCAATCTTTTTCGATCGATCTCGAACGCCGCGTGGTCCTTCGGTAGAAACACCAATTCACTCTTGCCGCACGGCAAATTGCCTCAGCCGTCTTGGGCGCCTGGTCAGCTGTCGAGAAGTTGGGAGCGGGTGCCAATGGCGACCGGTGTTCCGAGGCGAACACTATCGCTCTGTCCCGATTGCAATCGTGAGGCAGTCGAGGGCGTCATCAGGGGTGAGGCGAGTCTAGTCGATTTCAAGGATCGTCCCGGAATCATCGAGGCCGAGATCCTGGAGGAAGCAGGCCGCATTCTCATGCGCAAGGCCTGCGAGAAGCATGGTCCTTTTGAAGACGTCCTTTCGAATCATCCGGCTTTCTTCAAACGGATGGAGAGTCTCGCGTTTGGCAAGGACTTCGATTGTGTCGGCGACGAAATGGTTCACAATCACGGCGCAAACAGTATCAGGACGGGACGCGGTACTTACTTGATCGTCGACCTTACCAACCGCTGTAACATGTTCTGTTCGCCGTGCTACATGAACGCCAACGCCGCCAGCTATGTCCATGAATTGGATATGCAGGATGTGACCGCTGTGTTTGAAAGAGCAATGTCTTTCAAACCGCAGCGAGAGATTAATGTCCTGTTCTCCGGCGGCGAAGCAACGCTTTCCCCAATCTTCCTGGACGCAATCCAGCACGCTAAGAGTGTGGGCTTCCATCGGCTTCATGTGGCGACCAACGGAATTCGCTTTGCTCAAGAGAGAGAGTTTGCCATTCGGGCCAGGGCTGCCGGGCTTCACGGCGTTTATCTGCAATTCGACGGGGTGACCGAAGAAAAGAACAGTCACCGCGGAATCGGCAACTATATGGAAATCAGACGCCGCGCTCTGGACAACATCGCCGCGGCCGGCATGAAAACCACACTTCAGGTAACCGTAGTCAACGGACTAAATAATGATGGGGTTGGCGACATCATTCGATTCGTTGCAGATCACATCGAGAAGATCCACGGGATCATCTTTCAGCCGGTGATGTTCTGCGGCCGAGATGAAGACATTTCCGCTGACGAGCGCTACGCGAAGCGGTATCCGGTTTCACAAATCGCATACGATTTGCAGGCTCAAACTTCATTCGGCTGGGAGCCTATGCGCGACTGGTTCCCCGTCTCTGCCTACGGTGCATTCGCCCAGTTATGCGACATCCTCCATCCGAATGCTGAGGTGGGAAGTCTATTCAACGATATACATCCCGACCACGGCATGTTCTCCCCGGTGCTGGTCAACGGTCGCACCAAGGAGATAGTGCCAGTTCCCAGGTTTTTTGACGTGGAGCAGTTCCTCCGTGACATCGTCGAGATCGCTGACTCGGGCAGAAAGCCGGCGATTATCAAATCTATGGTCCTCCTTTCCTTGGTACGCAACTTCGATTCCAACAACGCGCCTCCGGATTTCGGTATCTCCCAGCTTCGAGGGTTGTTTGCGGACTGCGTTTACCGCGTTGCCGGCAGCGGACCGAACTGGTCCGATCAGGCATACGCCTACAACGGCGTATGGAAACTTGTGATGGTCAGCCCTATGGCTTTCCAAGACCTCGCCAACTACGACCTAGCGACGATTTCCCATTCCACGACCCCAATGGCGACTCAAGAGGGTGAAATCAATTTTTGCGCTTATAACGGAGGCCGCTGGCGGAGGATCGTGGAGCACATCCATCAGACAGCAAGGTTGGCTGAGTGGAATCGGATGCATAGCCGTCATCCAATCTACGCCAAGGGCAAAGAAGTCTCTATGGGCGCAGAAAAAAGTGAGAAGGCTGAACTGGTCCAGATTGAGAGCCAAAAAATGCCAGCTTGATCTGCGGAGCCCTTGCCGGCAGAGGATGGCGTAATGAAGGAGCTACCTATGGGCGGAATACATAGAACCCGGCTAGCAGCGTCGAAAGCCCATCAACATTTTGTGAAGGAAGCCAAGCGAGCTGTCCACACAATGGGCTGGCAGGTTTCCCGCGACCTTGTGTCACCCACGTTAGTCGGGGCTCAGCCGCTCTCTTTTTCTGTATCGCCTATCTTCGAGGCTGCTTTCGGCTACCAGGGGGACCTACGGTTCCTACAGTTTGGGTATACGGTAGCTTCGCCTCAATTTGGCTACAGCGACGGCGGCGACGATTTGCCTTCCGATCAGCGCCTGTGGTCTTGGTTTCTCAACCACCCAGTGATCTCCTCATACTTGCCGGAGAACCGATATCCCACCCTCTATGGGAAGTTCCCGTCCGGAACCGGAAGGCCTGCGCTTGAGGAGATCATGTGGAGAGGAGCAGACCTTCCAACCTGCCATTGCCTGCTGCTGGATAGACGAGATCGCCGGGCATACATTTCCCAGCGGGACCAGACCATGATGCTGTTTGCCCTGGCGGAGCCGGCGGAGGGTGACGACCACAACGTTTTTGTGGATGGGCTACTGATGAGCCCAGGCAGTGAGAATTACAGTTTGCCCCCAGCTCCAGAGCTGCTGACCGAGTTTCGCCGGTTCCTGGATAGTCAGGTTCCGAGGGAACAGTGTGCCTGATTGTTGTTGGGTGGATGTCCACACTGGTCAGGTTCAGTTTGGGTTTTGAGAAACGCTGCTTCGCAGCGGCTGAGGAGTGACACGTCACCCCAGAATGGGAGCTGCAGGCTAACTTTTGGTTACCGCACGCGAACTCGTTGAAAAAAGGCCTAATAGACTACGTATTGGCGGGATACCGCAGGATGTGGGTTAGCGCCGGCGAACCTGTTCATTTTGCTGGGGAGCCCCGCTTGGCCAAAGGAAACAGTCGATGGTGAAGCCGAATCTCCGCACCAAGTCCATCGGGACAAAGGTAAGTGAGGACGAGTACGCCCAATTGGAGAGAGCAGCCCAAGAGTCAGCCAAAACGCTCGGCGAGTGGTGTCGCGAGGTAATGCTGGCCAGTTCGAACGGCCAGACCGCGAAGCCGAACGGAACGGGGGGCGAGGCCTATGCGGTCATGGCGGAGGTGGTGGCGCTCCGAGCGATCCTGTTGAACGTACTTTTCAAGCAAGCGAAGGGTGAACCACTGACCGCCGAGGAGATGCAGCGGCTCATCGACCGGGCTGACTCGGACAAGCTGAGAAAGGCGCGAGAAAGGATAGACCAAGTATCAGCTTCCAAAGCGAGTTGACGATTACCAATGTCTTCGGAGTGTCTTTATTAGTCCCGTCCGTTCGCGCCGCGACCGACGGAAGATTGCCCTGACTGGGGGTGAACAGTGAATCGGTTATTGGGTCGAGGGGAATCTCGGGGCCTGTCCAAAAATGGGCTACTGTCGACTCTTGTGGCTTCAGTCCTTGCTTTTGTATCTGGGGTAGGAATCTTCACGTACCGAAACGTCGAGGTCTGGACGCCGTTGCAGCAGTGGTATTGGGTTCAATATTCCAGCACCAAGAATTTTCCTAGTCCGGATGGCACCTACCAAGTGCTCTCGAAATTGGACCGACAAGGGCAACACAGCATGGCCACCGACGCCGACGTGATGCCCGCCCCCTTGCAGGTATGGCCCTCCTTCGCGCTCACGGCGAAGGCGCGGCAGGCGGGAGCGGTCGCTCTGAAGGTCGATACGGTGCATTACACAAGCGCGCAAATGAACCGGATGCTTGCAGAACGGATTTACCTGGGGCAGACGCCCGGCGATCTGCTATGGCCTGCATGGGTCGGGGCATTGGGAGTTTTTGTGCTCGGGCTTTTTCTCGCAATCCCATGGAACCGAGCACGGCGCCACATCGGAGAAGATGGACGTAGGCTCAAGGGCCCAGAGATGGTGACCGTCAGGAAATTCAATCAATGGAGTGGGGCGGATGGCATCAGCTTCCTGACCACGAATGGAAGAGAATCGCTCTCGATTCCGCGCTCGTTAGAGAGTAGCCACATGATGATGATGGGAGACACGGGCGCTGGAAAGAGCGTTTTACAGCGCCGGGTGCTGATGCAGATCGCCGAGCGGGGCGAGACGGCCATCGTGTATGATCCTGCGCTCGAACACACACCTCAATTTTTCAATCCTGCCCGCGGCGATCTTATCCTGAATCCTCTCGACGTGCGTTGTCCGTATTGGTCTCCGTCCGATGAAGTGATGCATGAGGCGGAAGCGCTGACCCTAGCAACATCGTTGTTCCCCGACAAGCCGCACGAGAACACATTCTTCGTTGAAGGTCCGCGAAAGGTCTTCGCACACTTGCTCACGTTGAAACCGACGCCCGAGGAACTGGTCAGATGGATGAGCCACGAGGAAGAATTAGATCGCCTCTTGAAAGGCACCGAACTGACGGCATTCATCTATCGTGGCGCTGGCCCACAGCGCGGTGGTGTATTGGGTGCGCTCAACATGGTTGCTGACAGTTTGAAGCTCTTGCCGAAGGAGAGTGAGACCAAGCAAAGATGGACAACCGAAGAATGGGCACGACAGCATAGTGGCTGGATATTCCTGACCTCGACTCCTCGATTCCGCGAGCGGCTATTGCCCCTCATGAGCCTATGGCTGGACACGTTAGTGCTGCGATTGATGAACCAGGGCGATCCCTCGTTGCGTCACGCATGGTTTGTGCTCGATGAGCTCGCGAGCCTGCAGCGACTGCCGCAATTGCACACTGCGCTGACAGAGAATCGCAAATCCGGGAATCCCGTCGTGATCGGTTTCCAAGGCCGGAGCCAACTTGAAGTCCGCTACGGGCACGAAGCTGAGTCAATGCTGTCCCAGCCGGCCACCAAAATCTTTTTGCATACCAGTGAGCCTCGTGCAGCGAAGTGGATCTCGGACACGATTGGAGAAGTGGAAATGGAACGCGTTAAGGAGACGGTGAACACGCAGCCCCTCACAATTGCCAAGTCCAAGAGCTATCACAATGAAAGGCGAACGGAGCCGCTAGTGCTCCCGTCGGAAATCAGCGGACTCCAGCGCTTGCACGCATTGCTTAAAGTGGACAATCTGGTAGTACCTTTCAGCTTTCCATATCTCGCTCCCGTAAAGGCGCAACCCGGTTTCATCCCAAGGGAGATCAAACCGCGGGTGGTCGAAATCGAGAGGCGCCCGCCCCAGCCGAGCACTGTGGCAGCGCAGGAGATCAGTCCGCGCGAACCGGAGAACACCGAAGGCATCGCCGCCGGGCAAGAACCGTACTTCGAGTGAGCCATGCTGACCATCTCCAAACCGCTGAGTGCCGGCCAAGCGCAGACCTATCACAAAGAGGAGTTTGCAAACGCGGAGGAGAACTACTACTCCGAGGGAGATCGCATACGCGGCGAGTGGCACGGCAAGCTCGCCAAAGAATGGGGTCTGCAGGGTGAAGTGCGGGAAGAGCATTTTGGGCGACTTGCGCACGGGCAGCACCCGCTGACGGGCGAACAACTAGTGCGACATCAGACCGCGCGTGAATACGTTAACGGACGCGGCGAGACGGTGAGCACGATGGATCACCGCGCGGGCTGGGATGCAACGTTCTCCGCGCCTAAAAGCGTGTCGTTGACTGCCCTCGTCGGCGGAGACGATCGTGTACGCCAGGCACATCGCGAAAGCGTGAAGGTAGCACTCAGCGAAATGGAGAAGTATGTCCAGGCTCGGATCGGCGGAAACCATCCAGCGGAAACAACGGGCAAGTGGGTGGCAGCCAGTTTCGAGCACGATAGCGCGCGACCCGTGAACGGGTACGCTGCACCGCAATTGCACACTCATGTTGTGTTCTTCAATCTAACGGAAACTCAGAACGGAGAATCGCGGGCCCTGCAACCTCACGAACTGTTCCGTTCTCAGCAATACGCGACGGCGATCTACCGCTCAGAGCTTGCGGTGCACTTGAAGGGGCGGGGTTATGAAATTGAAAGGGGCAAGAGCGGCCAGCCTGAGATTGTCGGGTACACGAGGGAATACTTGGACGCCTCCAGTCCACGGAGTCAGCAAATCCAGGCGTATCTCGACCAACAAGGTGTAAGAGGCGCAGGAGCGGCGCAAATCGCAGCCCATCAGACGCGTGACGACAAACTACCTGCCATCACGCATTCAGAGATGCAGCAAAAGCACCGTGATGTGGCCGCGCAGTTCGGCCAGCAGCCGGAGCAGGTGATCCGCGCGGCCCATGAGCGCCAAGTCGAACAAGACCCCCCGCAAAAGCAGCAGCATCTCGAATCCGCTCTGAACTATGCGCAAGAGAAGAATCTAGAACGTCATGCTGTGACCGACGAACGCGAAATGATGCGTGATTCTCTGAAACGGTCTATGGGCGAGGCGAGCTTCGCCGAGATACGAGACAGGTTCGACAAGCGCGTCCAGTCGGGCGACCTGATTGAAGTAGAGAGCAAGTCGCCAGCCCGCGCGTTTACAACGGAACAGATGATTGGCTATGAGCGCGACAACGTCGCCGAGATGCGAAGAGGACAGAATCTGAACAATCCATTGGTCAGTACCGAGACGTTGCGTCACATCGGAGAGAAACATCCACACTTGAGCACCAGCCAACGCGCGGCGGTTGAGCAGATCGCGAGCAGTCACGACAGAATCACCGGTCTTGAGGGCGTTGCGGGTGCTGGCAAAACCACTTCCTTGGCCGCCATCCGCGAAGCTGCCGAGCATGAAGGCTACAAGGTGTTCGGACTTGCACCCACGTCGCGCGCCGCGCAGAAATTGGCAGAATCAGGTATCGAATCGGGCACCTTGCAACGTCATTTGGCACGAGGCGAGCAGCCCGCCGGCGGAGAGAAGAGGCTTTACGTCCTAGACGAATCGAGTCTCGCGAGCACAAAACAGATGAACGAGCTACTGCATCGGTTGGACGGTGGCGACCGTGTGCTTTTGGTCGGTGACAAGCGGCAACACGAGGCGGTAGAAGCGGGCAGACCCTATCGACAACTACAAGAAGCGGGGATGCAAACTGCACGTCTGCATGAGGTCGTCCGGCAGAAGGAACCGGAACTTAAGGAGGCTGTGGAACAACTTGCCCGCGGGGATGTTCACGGAGCCGTAGCGAATCTCGACCAGCAGGGCCGCGTGCATGAGATTGTGAGCCGCGAAGACAGGCTAGATGCAATCGCCCGTGAGTACGCGCGGGAGCCTCAAGGGACGTTAGTCATTTCACCTGACAATGAGTCACGACGCGAGTTGAACGCTCTGATTCACCGTGAAATGCAGGCCCGGGGCGACGTGAATCCAGAGGAGCATAAGCTCCGAGTGTTGGACTCGCGAAATGAGATGACCGGCGCAGATCGGCAGTGGGCCGAACAATACGGTGAGGGAGACTTTGTCCGCTATACCCGCGGGAGTAGGGTTTTGGGGATCGACCCTGGCGAATATGCGCGAGTGGATCGAGTGGACGCCCGCGAAAACCGTATCACCATCGAGCGCGAGAACGGAGCACAAGAGACCTACGATCCGCGACGGTTGTCAGGTGTGGCGGTGTACCAGGAAGTTCAGCGTGAATTCTCACAGGGCGACCGCGTTCAGTTCACGGCCCCGTCGAGGGAACTACAGGTTGCTAACCGAGAACTCGGTACAATCGAACAAGTCAGCCATTCCGGCAATCTCGAAATCCGGATGGATTCCGGTCGCGAAGTTCGATTCAATATCCGCGAGCATCCGCATCTCGACCACGGATATGCAGTGACCAGCCACAGCAGCCAGGGGCAGACTGCGCAGCGGGTCCTAGTCCACGTGGACACCGAGAAAAGTGAGCTGTTGGTTAACGACCGATTCGCATACGTATCTGTTTCGCGGGCTCAACACGACGCGCACATTTACACGAATGATGGAAGCGAGCTTTCCCGTACCCTCAGTCGCGAAAGTTCGCAACGTACAGCCACAGATGCGGAGCAGCAGCCGACCGCACTCAAAATAAATTCCCCAGCCCCTAACAGCGAACGTTCTGGAGAACAAGAGTACGGAAACATTCTCGGAACTAGATTGGGATGAGGTAATAACTTTTGGAAGGCGCAGTTCGAGGTGATACGCCTTTCAATTCTGAGCTGCTCGCTTAAGTTTTTTTAGGGATTGATTGGGTTTCCCGTGGCGCGCCAGCCAGAAGTGAAGCCTCGACAGGAAATGCCTCAGGCCCTGATCAGACGGTACCTCGGATCGCTACTGGCGCAACTTGCCGTGGATTTGTGCAGAAGCGCTTTCAAGCCGTCGAATCAAGCCAACGAATCATTTTGCTAAACCGTTGTACGGGCTAACACCTGTACCGAGGGTTCGAATCCCTCCCTCTCCGCCAGTCCTTTAATTTCTGCTATTTACAGTACGTGACTACCAACTGACTACCAAATTCTGATCATTTTGAAAACGATTCTCCGAACATATTCTGGGATACTCCGTACGGAGCAGCCGAGTCGCCAGGTCGGCTGTCTCGATGCTGGATTTGGAGAATTTGAAGATCAGCGGGGGGTTCACCGAAGAAGACCAGCCTACCTGCGGCTCGCCGGTGAAGTGCTCGCGGACCAAACCAAGCAGATAGTCGAACACTTGCGCAGCCGCATCATCGCCAAGCATCCCGAACCTCGCCAGACACTCGCGTACAACCGAGGGAAATCGGATCCCGGAATACCTGGCGAACAGCAACCCCCGTTTTGAACAATGGATTCTGGACTCCTGCTTGCGGCCCTACGATCGGGACTGGATCAACTCCAGCAGGAAATCGCTCTGCGACACACTAGCTTGAAAAAGAACAAGGTCGACGGAGTTCAGTCAACGCCGTACGTGCCGTTGCGCGGCAGCATCGCATTTATCGCCAAAAGCAGGCGTTGAACGGCCACAAGTGCTCACTGATCTGACAGTCCCGCCGATTTTTTGTCACGCTCAACTTTTTTGTCGATTCTTGATTCACCGCTTTCTGTCTACTTGAAACTTGGCTTCGGCGGTGCGCACACTGAGTCAAACCAGCGACTGATGTATACCTCGGCATGAGCTTCACCGCAGTAATGCCGGGCTCCGGCCGCGTTGGCAGTTTCAGAATTCCACCGGTGCACGGTAAGCTCGGAATCTCCACATCGAATCACGAACCAGTGCATGGGATTACTGGTCACGATTCCACAGACTTCACATCTGAATTCCTGCAGTGCTGTCATGCGCTCACTTTCCGTGTATCAGTGGTTGATCGCCCTCACTTCGCGATCGAGCCTTGTCGCAGATTTGGTGTCGGAATCGTCAATTCGACGACTTTGTTTCCTCTTCACGGTACCACGAAGGTGGGCGGCCTGATCCTCCATCCAAAGCTCGGGCATGATTTCGCCGATCAGTTGTCCATGACAGAAAAACTCGCATGCCTGCCGATTTGTTGCGACTGTGATTTCATTTGCTTTCGAATACTTTTCAACCGAGTCGTATTGTAATAGACTAACGTGTCTTTTGTGAGTAGGAGATTTGATCTTGGTCAATCCGCTACAGGCACTACTCGATCTTCCTGAGGAGGAAAAAACGGTGCGAGGTCTTCGGTATACGCCTCGCGAAATTCAGCAGCAGCCAGAAACTTGGAAGAGCACTTTCCGCCGGTGCCAGGACCTTGGGCCAGAACTCAAGGAAGGGCTCCGTCGGTCCGGGATCAGCATGGGCGGCTCGTCGCCGCGAACTGTGTATCTGGTTGGTGCTGGGACTTCGGACTACGTCGGCCGAGCACTTGCTCCTTTGCTGCGCCGGCGCTGGGGGTGCGAGGTTTGGGCGGTTCCAAGTACAACGCTGCTCACGGACTTCGAACAGTTTCACCAGTCGGGCAAGCAATATTTCTGGGTTTCATTTTCCCGTTCGGGCGACAGTCCCGAGGGCGTGGCGCTCTTGCAGAAAGTGATCGAGCGGCATCGGCAAATTCAGCATCTGGTCATCACCTGCAACCAACACGGCGCCATGGCGGAGCTTTGCGCGCAGAATTCAAGTCACGCTCTGGCCCTGATACTGGATGACTCCGCGAACGACCGTGGTCTGGCGATGACCAGTTCTTTCACCAATATGCTGATTGCCGGCCAGTACGTGGGGAACATGTGTGGGGCAAACCTGGATGATGGGTCGAGCTATGGCGATATTCTCGCGCACATGGTCGAGGTGGGCACCCAATTTCTTCCGGAGGCGGCCGAGGCCGCTGCATCGATTGCGGCATTGGGCTGTTCGCGGGCCTGTTTCGTCGGATCCGGCGTATTGCGCGCAGTGGCGGATGAGTCGGCCCTGAAGTTGGTGGAATTGAGCGGCGGCAAGATCGCTACCATGGCCGAGTCTCCGTTGGGACTCCGCCACGGGCCAATGTCGGGCGTGGACGGCCACTCCTTGTTTGTGGCGTTTCTGTCGAACGACCGGCGGCGCCGCGGATACGAAGTGGACCTGCTGGATGAGATTCGCAGCAAGCGTCTCGGGAGAGTGCGGGTGGTAGTGACGGCGAATGGGGCGCAGGACCTCACTTCGCTCGCAGATCATGTTTTGTCACTGAACTGTCGTGCCGGCTTTCCTGACGAGTATCGTCCGGTGTTGGATGTCATGTTTGGCCAGTTGCTCGGGCTGTTTGCTTCCGCTGCCTGCGGACTCAAGCCCGACCAACCGAGCCCGACGGGTGCGATCACCCGGGTTGTGTCGCCCATCCGGCTGTACTCGTAGATCTGCGAACCGCTCGGAGCAGCACGTTTTGCGAGTGGACAAACGAAACCAAACGATATAAAAAGAAATCCGAAACAAAAAGCGGGTCGCGCCCGCCGTAGCGCGCGAAAACTCTGCCAGCAGCAATCCCGACACGTGCTCAACGAAGAACGACGCCGCGCCATACTTGATCTGCTCGCCCGTCAGGGACGCGTTCTGGTGACCGAACTCTCCCGCCATTTCGACACTTCACAAGTCACGATTCGCAAGGACCTGGAGATTCTGCACGCTCACGGACAGGTTCACCGCACGCATGGCGGCGCCCTGCCGGCGAGAGAGGGTACGCTGGAAGATCCGACGCTGCGCGAGAAAGAAAAACTTCACCGCCAGGAAAAATTGCGCATTGCCGAATGCGCTGCGGCAAAGGTCAAGGAAGGCCAGGTCGTGATTCTCGATTCGGGTACGACCACGACGGCGATCGCCCGCGCGTTGCGAAGCTTTCAGCATCTGACCATCGTGACCAATGCGGTCAACATTGCCGCCGAACTGGCAGGAACCGCGGTCGAGGTGATTCTCACCGGCGGCACGCTGCGCAAGAATTCGTTCTCCCTGGTGGGCCCGATCGCGGAAGACACGCTGCGGCGACTCAGCGCCGACCTGCTTTTTCTCGGGGTCGACGGCTTTGATGTGCACTACGGTCTAAGCACGCCCAATCTGCTGGAAGCGAAAGTGAATCGCGTCATGGTCGAAGTAGCCAAGCGCACGGTGGCGGTTTGCGACTCGAGCAAATTCGGTCGCCGGAGCCTTTCCCTGATCGTTCCACCATCCGCGCTGCAAGAAATAATCAGCGACCGCAATGTGCCGAAAATTGATCTTCGCGTCTTGAGGCAGGCCGGAATCGAGGTCACCCTGGTCTGAAGGTTGGCCGTCCCTGTAGTCTCGATGAAAGGAATCCTGTACCAAATCCAATGCCACGCTTTGACGTTACTGTTGCCGGAGAGCTCAATCTCGATCTCATTCTTTACGGCGTGCCCGAAGAGCTTCCGCGGGAGCGCGAATTGCTTGCGGATAGCATGATGCTTACGCTCGGTGGATCGTCTTCGATCGTGGCCCACAATCTGGCGGCGCTGGGTAACCGCGTGGGATTTCAATCGCGCATCGGCGATGATCAGCTGGGTCAAATCGCCCTGGAGCAACTCAAACAAAGCGGCGTGGACGTTACTCGCGTGCGCTGCGTGACTGGCGCGACCAAGACTGGACTTACTGTCATTCTTCAGCGGCAGGCGTGGCGAAACATCGTTACCTACACGGGAACGATTGCCGAGTTGTGCTGGGAAGACCTTGATCTTGACTACCTCGCGGATTCACGCCATTTTCATCTTTGTTCTTACTACCTGCAGCGAGCGTTGCGGCCGCGCGTAGGCGAGTTGTTCCAGCTGCTAAAATCGGCCGGGCTTACCATTTCCCTCGACACGAATGACGATCCGGATGACGAATGGCAAGGTGGACTTCACGATATTCTTCGCTATGTCGATGTCTTTCTACCCAACGAGCGTGAGGCACGGAAGGCGGCGGGAACCGAAGATCTCGAACTGGCAGTCCGCAAACTGGCCGAACTAGTCCCCGTTGTCGTGGTGAAACTTGGCCGTGACGGCGCAATGGCGCAACGCGGGAGCGAACGCTTTGTCGGCACCGCCCACCGAGTTGATGCCGTCGACCCGGTTGGCGCGGGCGACAGCTTTGACGCGGGCTTTCTCCATCAGTATTTGCAGGGAGCCGACGTGCCGGCGTGCCTGGCAAGCGGGAATATGGCGGGAGCCCTCTCGACGACACGATCCGGTGGCACGGAGGCTTTTCGCGATGCGCAACATCGCGAGAAGTTTTTCCGGGAACGTAGCGCTGATCTCGGGTCATAGGCGAGACCTTGCCTACAACGTTGTTCCTGTCTAGTTTGCACTCACTTCTACGAGCAGATGTTCTTTGAACTCGGTCTTCAGCTTGACGACATTTCCTGATAGCGCCTGGACTGTACCCAGATCCCGCCCGTCCACATAGTCAAGCACGTGGTAAGTCCCCGTCTTCAGGCCGCGCAGCTCGACTTCGCCGCTCCATGTCCCGGGCGCGAAGAATGCGTAATACATCTTGCCCGCCTTTTCGATGGCGTAGCCCTCGGGGGTGTCGTAGCCATAGACGTATAGATTGCGGAACACGCCTTTGGAAAGCATCTTTTCGTTGTAAAGACCGATCCATTTCTTCCAGTGGGCTTCTTTGTCCGCGGTGAGTAGCACAGGCTTGTACTTCGGGCCAGGATCCGGCCACACAAATTTGGTTCCAACCACACCGCCTGCTCCGATAGTGGAAGCGAAATCAGTTCCATGTTCTGACCATTCTTTGCCCACACGTGTCATAGCTGAAAGCTCCACATGATCGCCATACACTGCTGATTCGGGACCCAGCAGCGCTTTGTACATCTTGATGCGGCGGCGCACCTGATCGGCCCCGACAGGATCGGCCGTTACGGCCTGGTCCATGTACGGCAGCCACGCCAGCGACGGCGGCGTTCCGCAAGGGCAGCTCTGGGTCACGCTCTCTGGTTTTATTGCGCGTGTGGTCTGAAAAATGACTTTGTACACATCAGCCATCGCATTGACTGAGTCCTGTGGCGACTTGTGGTGATGTGCGGGGTTGTAACACATAGGCACGCTGTAGATGTTGTCCAGCTTGGAGCCGTCGAATCCCCACTCGCGAATAAATTTCTCAGTCAACTGCTTGTAGTACGTTTGCACTTCCGGCACGGCGGGACACAAGGTTGCCAAGTCACGCGTCATGCGAGCATGTTTACCGTTCTTGTCGAGGATGAACCAATCCGGATGCTCCTGCGCTACCTTTGACGCAACGTATTTGTGGGACTCCCACTTGCCCTGACCGTCTTCGGCGCCCAAAGGCAGCCACCACAGTTGAACAAGTTCTCCCTGTTTGTGGAATTCATCGGTCATCTTCTTGATCGAATCGCCGGGGAACGTGTCCGGTCGCGGATTCCAGTCGCCGTAGGTGTCGAACCACCGGTCATCCAGAGTCGCCCACTTGATGCCAAATTCTTTCAACTTGGGAACAGTCCCCAGCATTTGCGCGGGTGTGACGTTGAACTCGTATCCCCACCCGCACCAGCTCACGTTATAAGCTTCGCTCGACGGCTTGGGGATTTCCCATCCTTCCTTTTGCAGCACGCTTGACCACAGACGCAGCGGCTCGTAAAAGTCGCCGGAATAAACCGCCACGAAACTTCGTGGTGTCGAGTAACTCTCCCCCGGTTTAAGAGTTGTGTCCGCTGGAATACTGACGGCTGCGCTGACCCGCCCGTCGCGTTCCGCCTTGACTGGTAGCGACAGCGATAAGGGAAGTGTTTCGACGTGGCCGATCGCTTCGCCCACGGAGGCTGTCCAGAATGCCACCACCGGAATGCCACCGCCGAAACCTCCTTTTGTAACTGCTCCCATAAGATTTGGCTGAGAGAAGTTTTTCGAGAGTTTGACCACGTCGTCCTTGCCCCAGTCGTAGCTCGCACCCTGATACGACCACATATCGTATGGATGTTCTTTCACGACGTGCGAATTGAACCTGTGTTGTTGTTCGATGATGTGGTCAAGGTGATACTCGGAACCTCCGGTGTTCGCGTATGTCACACTGCTGAGCAAGAGGTTCGGAAAATCGTCATACACTTCGATCTGTAGAGTTCGGCGAAGACCGACGCCAGAAGGTCCGAGAGGCTGGGCGGGAATTTCCACGCGCTTCCCGGGCCCGAGCTTTCCCGTCGCTTCGGTAACTTTTGCTTGACCGAAATCCAGCGTGAAGTGAACTTCTTTCCCGTCCCGCACGAGATAGTCGCTCTCCTCAGGATTGCCTGGGCGCGGGTCATCGAGGCTGAGTTTCTGGCCGCCTGTCAACAATAATGCTTGGACGTAACCGGATGGCATGAGCTGGAATTCGGCGGACCTAGTAGTCAGCACGATCGGACCGCCGGGGCTCACGACAACCGAAATTCTGGACGGTTCCGAATGAGGTTCGGCCTGCTTCTTGGCTGTCCGCGCGCAGCCCGTGTGAAGGAATATGGTTCCGACCACGGCGATGATGAGTTTCCTAGAGAGAGCCGAAGTTCGCGTCCGACAAGAAAGGTGTTTCATTGAGTCCCTCTCCGTCCCTCCGCCCCGCTTTTAAACTGGCGGAGGATCCGTTCCGCATTTACGTGATAGATTTTTTCCAGCACAGTGTCCGGCAATTCCATCCCGTATATTTTCCATCGCCCTTGCCCGGGATATCCCCAATAGTCAAAATATTCGTCCGCCGTTTGAAGCCAGCGGAAATGGTTGCGGTACATTTCCTCGTCCATGGCATTGTCGGTGCCGAACATGATCCGGTCTTGATACTTCAGGAAAAACTCGCGGGCGCGCCGTGGTTGCCGGCCTAACTCCGCCTCACGCGCCCCGAATTCGACCATCATGTTGGGATATTGGTCCAGTTCACCGGCTACATAATCAAGATTCTCCGGCCAGTTGGCCATGTGCAGAGCAACAAAGGTCGTGTGTGGATGCCTTGCGATAACCCGGTCTCGCGCCTCAAGAATCGACACTTTGCTTGGAAATTGTGGGCCGTAGAAGCTCCAATCAGGATGCTCCGTGAGTTCTTCATAGCGTTCATTGGTGTTGTCGATAGGATGAAAGAACGCTTCGGGATCAGTGACGTGAATCGATACAGGAATACCGAGCCGGCCACACTCTTCCCACACCGGGTCCAAACGCGAATCGTCCACGGTAATCAGCTTGCCGGTGTTGTCCTTCACGCCCAGGCCAAGATCCTTCAGGACCTTCAGACCCCGGGCTCCCCGCGTCACGGCGTCATCAAGTTGCGCGACCATTTCCTGGCTGAAGTTGCGATCGTCAATCTTTGACCAGTCGATCTGAGTAAAGACGATAAATCGCCCGGGGTAAGGCTTCACCATGGTGTCGAGCACTTTCTGCAACCTCTCGCCCCACATGCCGGTCAGAATCACGACCGTCTTCACGTTGGTCTTGTCCATCACTTCAACGACCCGCTGGGGCGGCATGGGATCCTCGATTCCCTGCGCGTCGTTAACGTGATTGTGCACGTCGATCACGTAGTACTTGGCCCGATCAACCTTGTGGACAGGGGCATGCAACATCGCGGTCGGGTTGAAGTCCTTCAGCAGAAGCGTCTTTTTCTGGTCGGCGTCCGTGGCGGGCTTGTAGCCAATCTCTGGGGATGGCTGTTGTGCGGGATGTTGTTGCGTGGGCGCCTGCGCGCCAGCCCATGACACAAGGAGGAACGCGGCGATCAGTCTGGTTATTAGCTGCACAATCCTACTCCGGCTTCGACCCTTGCGGTTTCGAATGCTTTCATTTATATGACACCATTTGTTTCGCGGCTGCGGGCATCCCCGTGGATGCCGCTGTATTGCGGCTTCAAGGTCTCACAACATTAAGGTCCGCGTCAAAACCGATCAATCTGCTGAGGGCCGAGGTTTTTGCCTTGACAACAGCCGTATAACGAAAGTAAAAGTAAGCGTTCGTAACTATACAGCAAAACTGCTTTGCGGGAAAAGGGTTCAGCGGCCTCAGCCGCAGAATCTCCGCGAAGACCTATACACCGGAGCGCAAGGAGATCACCATGCCGAGCTTAGCGAGTTGCCGCCTGTTAGTTTTCGCTCTGGTTATTCTTGTCCTGGCTTTTCCCACCGCCGTGCGAGCGCAAAAGGACGCAGGCAGCATTGTCGGCACGGTCAAGGACCCAACCGGCGCCCTCGTCGGCCAGGCGACTGTCACTGTTACGGATGTGGAGCGCGGCAGCAACTTTTCGGTTAGGACCAATGACGCCGGTGAATACGTTGCGGGTCCCCTTCGAGTCGGCCGTTACACCGTCACGGTCGAGCATCCCGGATTCAAGAAGGCGGTCTCCGAGCCGATAAATCTCGATGTCCAACAGCGCATCGCGCTTAACGTCACGCTGCAAGTCGGACAGATTACCGAGGCCATACAAGTCTCGGGTGCAGCACCGCTGCTGGAGACGGAAACCTCTGAACTGGGCCAAGTGGTCGATAACAAACGTGTGGCCAATCTGCCGCTCAACGGCCGCAACTTTGCCCAGCTTGCGCTCCTAACGGCGGGAACTGCGCCCAGCGAGCCGGGAGCTCGCGACGAAAGTGGCTTCGGCTTCTCTGCGAATGGGGCGCGTTCACTGCAAAACAATTTTTTGCTCGACGGAGTAGACAATAACTCCAATCTCCCCGACCTGCTGAACGAGACGAATTACGTCATCCAGCCCTCGGTAGAAGCGCTGGAGGAATTCAAGGTCCAAACTAACGCTTATAGCGCGGAATTTGGCCGGGGCAATGGCGCCATCATCAACGCCACTATCAAGTCAGGCACCAATCAGTTTCATGGCAGTGTTTACGAGTTCTTACGCAATGAGAAATTCGACGCGAAAAACTTTTTTGACCCTGCTACAACACGCATCGCCCCTTACAAGCAAAATCAGTTCGGCTTCACCTTCGGCGGCCCCGTGTTCCGCAATCGCACTTTTTTCTTCGTGGACTACGAGGGATTGCGGATTCGGCAATCACAAACCCTCACCTCTTTGGTTCCCAGCGAAGCACAGCGTGCCGGAGATTTCTCCGGCCAGCTTGACCTTACACAGCAGACCGGAACCGATTGTTTGGGCCATCCGACCTTTGTTGGAGAGATTTTCGATGCGAGAAACGCCGGCAACGGGTGCGGAGTAGCCTTTCAATACGACGCCAGTGGAATGCCGCTCAATGTCATCCCTCAGCACAAGCTCGATCCCTTGGCCTTGGCGATCTCCAAGCTCTATCACGCGTCCAACGTGAACGGCAACGGATTCAACTTTCTTTCGAATCCCGTGCGCAGCGAGAACCGCAACAACTTCGACATTCGTCTCGATCAGAAATACACCGAGAAGGACTACGGTTTCTTTCGTTTCAGCTACGAAGATCAACCAAGCTTAATTCCAGGGCCTTTTAGCGCGACGGGAGGGGATGGGGGCGGATTTTTCAGCGGAGTGGAGGAAAATTCTTATCGCAGCTTCGCCACTAGCTGGACACGCTTGCTCCGCAACAATCTGACCAACGAATTGCGATTGGGCTACAACCGGGTCAACTCCCAGCGTCAGCAGATCAATGCCAACAAGACCAGTGAACAGTTGCTGAATTATCCAGGCGGCTTTCCCGGAATTCCTAACGTGCCCGGCAACGGTGGCCTGCCCCAGTTGATCTTCAGCGATGTATCGCAGATCGGCAGTCCCACATTCCTTCCTTCTCACGAGCTTCAGAACACTTACGGTCTATCCGAAAATCTGAGCTGGGTGCATGGCAATCACTCGTTCAAATTCGGAGGAGACATTCGTTTTGAGGAGTTCACCATTTTCCAACCGGCGGCGCCTCGCGGAACCTTGAACTTTGGTCCCGGCCTCACCGACAACCCTGCCGTTCCATTTACCGGGGGCTCCGGTTTCGCCTCGTTCCTGGTTGGACTAGCTGATGGCGGCAGCATCAACAACCTGCACAACATCGACTATCACCATCAGGTGTATGCCTTCTTCGCGCAGGATGATTGGAAACTTACGCCGAAACTTACCTTGAATTTGGGGCTGCGTTACGAACTGTTTACCACGATAAAAGAAAGGCACAACCAACAAGCTACCTTCGATCTCGCCACGGCCAGCCTGATTGTTCCGAAAGGCGTGACCGCGCAACTCACTCCGATGTTGGCGGCAATCGTTCCGGTACATGCCACTGGGACTCCCGGACTGATTTCGCCCGACACCAATAATTTTGCTCCGCGAATCGGGTTGGCCTACAAGGTGACCAACAAGCTAGTAGAACGCGCCGGATACGGTATTTTCTATGGAGGCGACGAAGCGGGCCCGTATTCGAATCCCAGCATGGGGTTCAATCCTCCGTTCTTTATCAACAAGAATTTCAATCAACCATGTGGCACGGCTTCGGCCAATCCCGCGACTGTGGACTGTTCTCTCTCCGGCATTCCTACGCTATCCGCGGGTTTTCCGGCGAATGCCCTGGTCGATCCCCAGCCGCCACCGCTCTTCTTTTCTCTTGATCGGCACCTGGTAACGCCTTACATGCAGCAGTGGCATCTTTCCACCCAGTACGAGTTGCCCTCGAACACAGTGTTTGAAGTCACCTATGCGGGATCGAGAGGACTGAAGCAGTACATCTACCTGAATGGAAATCAGGCGGCACCGAATCCCGACCCCAGTTTGCCGTTTGCTCCGCGCCGCCCTATTCCAGCGATTGACGGGTCTATCGGATGGTTCCGCTCCGCCGGATGGTCCAACTACAACTCCTTGCAGTTACGCGCCGAGAAGCGCTTCTCCCGCGGACTTACCTTCCTGGCGTCTTATACTTGGGCGCATGCGCTCGATATCGCTTCCAACGCCGATTTGGGCGCGCAAAATGGTGGCGACTTCCGCTACTTCATTCATCCGGAATGGGAGTACGGAAACTCTGACTTCGACGTTCGTCGCCGCTTCGTTTTCAGCTATCTCTACGAACTGCCCATCGGCCGTGGCAAGCCGGTATTTGGCAATGCCCGCGGAGTGAGCAACCAAATCATTGGAGGCTGGCAGGTCGGTGGCATTACGTCTGTTTCCTCGGGTAACTGGTTCACGATTCTCAATTCCAACGGTTCGGCTAATTCCGACGGGCAACAACGTCCCGACCTCATCGGCAATGTGCACGCGACTCCGTGTGTTCCTGGCACGTTCTTTAACACTTGCGCTTTCGGACAACCTGCTCTGGGTTCTTTCGGCAACGTTCGCCGCAACACCGTACAGGGCCCAGGCTACCAGATATGGGACTTCTCGCTGTTTAAGAATTTTCCAATTTCCGAGCGCACAAAATTGGAATTCCGTGCTGAATTTTTCAACGTGTTCAATCATCCCAACCTGCAATTTGCCAAGTCCGGGCCGCAGAACTCGATCAGTACCACGACGTTTCCATCGCCGGGTGTTTTTGGATTCCTGACGGCGGCTCGCGATCCACGTCAGATTCAGTTCGCGCTGAAGCTTTCGTTTTAAGCTGGATAGAAGGACATCAACACATGCAGCGGAAACGTACGTGCGCTTGGCTAATAGTGTGTCTCACCCTGATTGTTTTGCCACGGGTTTTTGCCTCGCCTCAGTCCTCGAATCTCACCGAACTGGAAAGCGGCTGGAACATAACCTCTGCCAGCAACATTTCCGGGGATGAGGCTTTGATCTCCCAGAGTAGCTACGACGCTTCCCGCTGGTATGCCGTCAAGCACATGCCAGCCACGGTCTTGCAGGTACTCGAAGACAACGGCGTTTATAAGAATCTGTACGAGGGCATGAATCTCACCGCGCCGGGAGACCTCTGGAAACAGGACTGGTGGTATCGCACTACTTTTTCTGCGCCTGCAGGACGGGATGTTTATTCCCTCGTCTTCAGGGGGATTAACTATCGGGCAGACATCTGGCTGAACGGTCACAAAATCGCCGATTCGTCGCAGGTAGTTGGCATGTATGACAGTTTTGAGTTCGATGTCACGAAATTTATTCGTGTGGACAGCCCCAATGTGCTTGCTGTGAAGGTCACCCCGGAAAGAGGACTGCTCTCCGAAGACGGCATTGTGGTCGGCGACCATTCCGTTGAGTTGGCCGATAGCTGGCTCGACTGGATAAATTGGAAGTACATCGGCTACCACGATCCCGAGCATAAGGTGAACATCCCATTCGTGCCCGACCGCAACGCGGGAGTGTGGAAGCGCGTGTTTCTCAGTGCGACTGGCCCCGTTACTCTCCGAAATGCTTATGTCGTTACCGATCTGCCGTTGCCGGCGCTCAGCCCTGCGGCTCTTACGGTTTACTGTGATCTGCGTAACCATAGCGAAAAACCGGTGTCAGGAATTCTTCATGGCGAGATTTCGCGAGCGGGGAAGTCGACAATCGCTTTCGAAAACAAAGTTACTTTGCGGCCTTCGGAAACTGCCGAAGTCGCAGTCACGCCTTCCGACGTGGCCCAGCTCTCGGTTGCGGATCCTGAGTTGTGGTGGCCTTACCGCTGGGGCAGGCCGAACCTTTATCACCTGAAAATGGATTTTATTTCTGACGGCAAGACTTCCGACACTCAGGAACTTGATTTTGGCATTCGCAAAATCACCCAAGCCCGCGATCAGGACAACAGCTTTCCGGAGATTGGCAGCGGCGGAGGCAATTTTTATCTGCAAATCAACGGCCGCGACTATCTGATTCGCGGCGCAGCCTACACTCCAGATCTCCTGTTCGAGAATGACCCCGACCGCGACGCTGCCATGATCAGCTACGTCAAGGATCTCGGACTGAATCTCATTCGATGGGAGCTGAAGATTGCGGACGAAACCATGATTGAACGGGCTGATCGGGAAGGTGTCCCGGTCATGCTGGGCTGGATGTGCTGCACGCAATGGGAGCACTGGAATTTGTGGAGCGCCGAGGATCAGTGGGTTGCCAGGGCCAGCCTGCGCGCGCGACTAAATGAATTGCGCTCGCACCCGGCGGTCGTCCTCTGGGCGAACGGCAGCGATGGTCTGCCTCCCGACCCGATTCTCAATGACTATCACGAGATCGAGAAAGAGCTGCACTGGCAGAACGCCATTGTGGATACGGTGGCCGACAGGAACCGCTCATGGAGTGGCATCCATATGGAGGGCCCTTATGTGTGGCGACCGCCATACTATTGGTTCAGCGACGTCTACGGCCCCGCCCGCGGCTCATCCGCCGAAGAGGGCGATAATGAAACTATCCCGCCCCTGGAAAGCTTGAAGAAGTTCATTCCCGCCGATCACCTTTGGCCACCCGACGATTACTGGTATTTCCATGCGGGAGGAAATGAGGGAGGCAACAACACGCTGGCGAATATTCGCAGGGCGCTTAATCAGCGTTACGGTCCCACCAATAGCGCGGAGGAGCTGGCGAAGAAAGCCCAGTTAGCCTACTACGAAGATGTTCGCGCGCAATACGAATCGTATGCAACCCACTGGTCCAACCGCAAAATGGTCATGCATTGGATGATGAACAGTCCGTGGCCATCATTCTTCGGACATCTCTTCGATTACTACTTCAAGCAGGGCGGCGGCTATTTCGGCGCCAAGAAGGCCATGCTGCCGGTCAGTGTGGTGTGGGACTACTATGCCACTGCTGACCGCAGCACTGCGCATGTATACGCTGTGAATCAAACCGCTGAGCCTCTGCGGCATGTGAATGTATCCTTGGCTTTCTACAACATCGATGGAACGCGTAAGTACGCGAATGAAACGAAGGATCTTGAGGTGGCTCCTTATTCGTCAGTCCCCGCCCTGTCGGTGGCACGGATTCCAGGCCTCAGCTCAACCTATTTTGTCCGTTGCCGGATGAGCGCAGCCGACGGCAGCGTTCTCGCCGATAACACTTACTGGGAATCTACAACTGATGACGATCTCGGCAGCCCCAAGAACGATGACCAGTTCATCACGAAACTGGTGAAGTGGGCTGACCTGTCAGCGCTAGACACAATGCCACGGAGTGAGGTAACGGCCACAAGCAAATTCTCAGAAGCAAAAGGAGAAGGAACTACGCGAATCACCCTGACAAACCATTCCAATCACGTAGCCTTCTTCTTGCGCGCAGAAATCACGAAGGGAGCCAACGGGGAGGAAGTGTTGCCCATCATCTACGACGACAATTACATCACCCTCTATCCTCACGAAGCACGAACACTCGTGGCCACATTTGCAATGTCAGCCTCGGACGGTCGCCCCGTCGCATTGCGTGTTGAGGGTTACAACCTGGCCAAGAAGATCGTGACGCCGAGTCAATAGCCCGCGTGGGTGCTGGTCGGGCTGCGGAATAACTCGGCCTTTGATCTTGCGTTGAATTGGCGCCTTTGGCTTGTGATCTTGCCTTGAAAGGGCGCGGCTTTAAGCCGCGCCGCAATGCCGCAAAAAAGAAAACGGCTTTAGCCGCCGGGGGCTCGTCACCTCACCAATTGGCCCTTATGTCGGCCGACGTGCCGCCCGCTGCTGGAACGTAACACTTCAGGGTATAGTCCATCACCATGCGATCGGCGTTGAAGCGCCATCCCAATGTCCGGATCGTACGCTTCATGCGCCTGATCCAGCCGCGCGGCAGGCCGTCGCGGTCGCGCTGATAGTAAAGTGGGATCACTTCTTCGCGGAGCGTCCGCAGAAGGTCTTCTCCGTCCCGAGTGTCGTGGACGCTCATGTTGGAATGAGTTCTGCCAGTTCCGATCGCGAAGCCGTTCATGCCATCGTAGGCTTCCGCCCACCAGCCGTCTGGCACCGATAAGTTCAAGCCGCCGTTTAGGACCACCTTCTGACCGCTTGTACCGGAAGCCTCCAGCGGCCGTCGAGGATTATTCAACCAAACATCGACGCCCTGCACGAAATGCCGGCCCACGTTGATGTCGTAATCCTCAACGAAGACGAATTTGTCGGAGAACTTCGGATCGCGCATGAGTTCGGCGATCTGCCGTAAGATGCGCTTTCCGGGTTCATCGCGCGGGTGCGCCTTTCCAGCAAAGACAAACTGCACCGGCCGTTTTGGGTCATTCACCATGGAGGCCAGCGCTTCGATGTCCGCCAGAAGAAGATTGGCGCGCTTGTAGGTAGCAAAGCGGCGGGCAAATCCTATGGTGAGCGCGTCCGGACTGAGAACTCGCGCAAGCCTTTGCAACATCTCGGGGGACTCGCCGCGACGCTCAGCCTGCTCGACCGCCCGGTGCCGCACAAACTCGAGAAGGCTTGACTTGAGATTGAGATGCGTTTCCCAAAGCTCGCCGTCGTCCACGCTCTCAATGCCCTCCCAAATCTTCGCCTCGCTGCTGCGCTGGTGCCACCCGGTGCCGAGATGCCGGTCATAAAGGCGAAACATTTGCGGAGCAAGCCAGGAGGGAACGTGGACCCCATTGGTGATGTGGCCGATGGGAACGTCGTCTTCCGGTTTTCCCCGAAACAATCCCGTCCACATCGCGCGGGATACCTCGCCATGCAGCGCGGAGACTGCGTTTGCGCGCTGCGACAGTCTGAGGGCAAGCACGGTCATGCAAAACAGTTCGTCGGAATTATTGGGATTCTCACGTCCCAACCCGAGAAAGCTTTCCGGGGAAAGGCCGAGTGATTCCCGCAAAGGTCCCAGGTGCTCTTCGACGAGGGTGGCGTCAAACCGATCGTGGCCGGCAGGCACCGGAGTGTGCGTAGTAAAGACGACCTCACGCGACACCCGCGGCACCGCACTGTCGAACTTAATGCCTTCCTCTTCCATCCGAATGCGGATCGCTTCAAGGACCGCGAATGCACTGTGCCCTTCATTCAGATGAAGCACGCTGGGCGTTATGCCTAAGGCTTTCAAAGCGCGTAAACCGCCGACTCCGATCAGCAGTTCCTGACGAATCCTGATGCGAAGGTCTCCGCCATACAATCGAGAAGTAAGCTCACGGTCTTCAGGGGCGTTTCCTTCCACATCTGAATCGAGCAGGAGTAGATCACGGCGTCCCACTTTCACGCGCCACACTTTCGCACAGATGCGGCCGCTCCGGGTCTCGATCTCGACGACAATCGGTCGGCCATCTGTCCCGATTGCCGCTTCCATGGGCAATTGATTCACATCGGTCTCGAGATATTCCTCCTGCTGCCAGCCGTTGCGATCGAGGCGCTGCCGAAAATATCCTTGACCGTAAAACAGTCCGATACCCACCAGTGGAATGTCGAGGTCGGACGCGCTCTTGATGTGATCACCGGCGAGTACGCCCAAACCGCCGGAATAAACCGGCAGCGACTCGTGCAAGCCAAACTCGGCGGAAAAATATGCTACCGGGCGGGGTCGCAGAACCCCAGCGTGCCTTGCTCCCCATGTGCGGTCAGCTTCTAAATACTCCCGCAGGCGGCGATAGGCATAGTTAATCCGGCTGTGGAGCACGAGCTCCGCCGCGCGCGCTTCAAGCCGGGCCAAAGGATACTCCCCCAGCAGCGAGACCGGATTGTGATTGAGTTCGTTCCAGCGCGCCGGGTCGAGATCGAGAAACAAGCTCACGGAATCGTGGTCCCAACTCCACCAGAGGTTACGCGCCAGCGCCCAGAACCGCTCCTGGACGGGGGCGATGAACCGGTCAAGCGTGCGGGCTTCACTTACCACTGGAGCGACCTGGGTCGCGGCTTCGGTCAGCATCCGAATTTCTTCTTCGCTGAAGAGTCGGGCTTCGAGGGTTTGAACCACGAGAACACCCTGCAGAATGCCACGATCAATCAGCGGAACGCCGAGAAATGATTGGTAGTCGTCCTCGCCGGCTTCGCTGAAATACTTGAACCGAGGATGATTCTTCACCTGTTCGACCGCCACCGGGCGCACTTGCTCCGCGACCAGGCCAGCAAGTCCTTCGTGAATCACCATGCGAAGATTGCCAATACACTCCCGGCGAAGACCGAGCGTCGCGGCCAATACAAGATTGGCGCGATCCGGTTCGAGCAGATACGCTGAACACACGTCGGTCCCGAACCTCCTGGCAATCAGCGCCACGACGTTCATCAGCGTCTCTGCTGGCTGGCCTCCCTCGGCCGCAAGGTTTGCGATTTCCTCCAGTGTCAGCACATACTGGACATCGCGGGAATGAATAGCTGGCCCATCTTCCTCAACTATTTTGCCGTCTCGATCCACTCGGGAAACTTACCTCCGTTTTGTTGGTACAGCTTGGTTTAATTTCTTCGCAACCTAACCGACTGATTGCGGAAACATGATTTGCCGAAAGATAACTGCGGAAACACGGCTCATTCGGCTTCTGTCAATCATTGCACGAGGGAGCTATCACACTGCACGCGCCCCGGCACAAAAGTGCTGACCATTGGTACGTAGGTGTCTCGGTAAGCCCGCCACCGGCGCGTTAGAAAGCTCCTCCAGGTCGAGACTTTAAGGCCTCGCGCCCAATCAGTCCAACTCAAATTGCTGATGCTGGAAATAGGCTGCCCGGTTGTATCTTGCTGGGGACGGAAACCATCGGCATCCGGAGACATTCCCCTAGCGTCCCCTGCCCGCTAGCCCCGAGATCAAAATCAAACTACATGATACACGTCGCGACGCCGAGATCTCCTCGCGTCCCGGGAGATAAATATTTTACAGCGCATCGATTCGAAGTCAGGCTAATTTCTTCCAGCGCTTGAAGCGTATTCCCTCAGCCGAATCGTTGGCCGCTGCAGCACGAGCTGTTGGCCTTCCAAAAACGCAGGACACCACGGGCACAATGCGTGTCACTTGGGAGTATTTTCTGACGACGCCGGCGGTGTATCATTTGTGCGCGATGTTAGGCCGACGGACCAGCGAGCAGTGGATCGCACAATACGCCACTAGCCACCAGCACCCGGTCAACCGGGCTTGCCATACCTTGGGAATCCCCACGATTTTGCTTTCGCTCGTGCTCTTCCTTGCCAGTATTCTCTTCCACCGGCTGTGGCTTTACGCCACGATCCTTTTCTTGCTGGGTTGGGTGCTGCAGTTCGTCGGCCACGCCTTCGAACGCAAGGAACCCGAATTTCTTCACGACTGGCGCTTCCTCTTTGTCGGAGTGCGTTGGTGGTGGGCCAAGGTCCGCGGCAGGGCCTGACTTTCGGTCGTGCGCAAACGTCTGTTCTTACGGTCAAAGAAACGGCAACTAAGTCAGGGACGTTGCAAATGTTTCCTCAGCTGGGGCGTTTCACCGATCTCGGCCTGCTTCTCCTTCGCCTGATGGTTGGCGTGGTTTTTGTCACCAGCGGCTACAGCCATCTCAAAAATCCCGAGCCTCGTGCCAAGAGTATTGAAATGAGCAAGGCCTTCACCATCGTTCTTGGCATCGGCGAACTAGCCGGCGGGCTGGGCGTAGCGTTTGGGGTTCTGACGCAACTCGCCGCGATCGGTCTGATCCTCATCATGTTCGGCGCCATCCAAAAGAAGATATTTTCCTGGCATACCGGTTTCTGGGGAGAGAAATCCTCGGGATGGCACTACGATCTCATGCTTGTTCTGATGAGTACCGTGATTCTCTTTACTAATGGCGGCTCATATGTGCTCGTGAAATAGACCAAGTCCTACGCGGTAGGATGTCTGTAGGGCATTCCCCCCGGGCGCTTGCCAACGAGCTGACAAACTTGCGCCGCGAGCACGCCGTCGTCTATGCTTCGAGGAATGGATGCCTCCAAGAGCTGGTGGCGGCAGTTTCTGGGTTAAGGAACAATGGACCGTCTGACGGCCAGATTCTTGTTGATCTTTGCGCTGGTGGGGAACGTCATCCCGCTGGCACTGGCAGCTACTGGCCCGCCACCACATGCCTGCTGCGTCCGCAAGGTTGCGAGTCATTGCCACGAGTCGTCAGCGTCGGAGTCCAACCAGCCCTCAATCCGGGCTAGCGGTTGCTGCAGCCATGACTGCTGCTGCGCCGCGATTACGGCACAATGGGCCAACCCGCAACCGCGAGCCGACGGCCCCCTCGCGGAAAACGTCAATGCCCGCGTTACCAGATCACAGCCAGATTCCTCGATCTTGGAAGTTTCGAATTTCCAATCTGGCCGTGCCCCACCCGCTTGCTGAAACTCTCTCGCACATAGCTACGAGCCCCGCTCTGAGAACTTAACTGCCCTCACACAGAGGGAAGCCTTTGCACCGGCCAACGATGCAGGACTTGAGGAAATTCCCTCAGTTCCATCCAGGTCGCAGTGCGGAGCGGTCTCACGGCAGTTCCTCCGAAGACTTGGGCCCGCCGCATCCCATCAGATGGCGGCGCTGCGGCTGAGTATTCCCAATTGCTGAAGGACCCTGCAGAAGAGGTTAGAGATATGCCCCGATCCAGACTCCTCATATTTGCCGGCTTATTCTTGACGAGCTATGTTGCTTTTGCCGATATCTTCGGCTCCATTCGCGGGGTCGTTCACGACCCGCAGCACCGTCCCGTGGACCGGGCCATGGTCATGCTGCACTCTAAATCCTCTGATTGGGTTGCTACGACCAATACCGATGCTGCGGGGCAGTTCACGTTTGGCGCTGTTCCGCTCGGTGAGTACACGGTTACTGTGGCGAGCCCAGGCTTTTTACAAACCGCACAGGCCGTCGTCGTCAAGTCTGGTCCAGAGCCCGTGCTGCATTACCAGCTCAAACTCGTTGCAGTGAAAGAATCGGTTACGGTCTCCGCCGAGCCTGAAGCGGCGCCCAGTGACTCAGCGACGCCCACCACGTTGGTCAGCCGTGCCGACGTCGCGCGCACTCCTGGTGCTTCCCACACCAACAGTCTAGCCATCATCACTGACTATGTTCCCGGCGCTTATCTCACTCACGATCAGCTCCACATTCGTGGCGGCCATCAAGTGAGTTGGCTCATTGATGGTGTCCCCGTTCCCAACACGAACATCGCCTCCAATGTTGGCCCTCAGTTCGATCCTAAGGACATGGATTATCTCGAAGTTCAGCGCGGGAGCTACGATGCGTCCGAAGGCGACCGCACCTACGGTGTCTTCAACGTCCTTCCCCGCACCGGATTCGAGCGTAACCGGGAAGCCGAGATCATCACCAGCTTCGGCAACTTCTACCAGACCAATGACCAGTTCAATCTCGGCTCGCACAGTTCACGCTTCGCCTATTACGTCAGCCTGAATGGCAATCGCAGCAATCTTGGCCTGGAAACTCCGGTCGCGCAGGTGATTCATGACGCCGAAAACGGATACGGCGGCTTCGGCTCGCTGATTTTCAACGTCGATCCTTCGAACCAGCTCCGCCTCGTGACCTCCATGCGCCGCGACTACTACCAAATTCCTTATGACCCTGATCCGAACTCTTCTACCCATGGATTTCGTGACGGCCAGCACGAGGCCGACGCCTTCGTGAACTTCTCCTGGGTACACACCTTCAACTCAAAACTGCTTTTGACCGCATCGCCCTTTTACCATTTCAATCAGGCCAACTACGACGCAAACGCGCTCGACTTTCCTTCCGCCACGACAGACCATCGTTCGTCAAACTACGGAGGCGCCCAAGTCTCGTTCAGCGCCAGTCTTGCCAGAAACAATCTGCGTGTTGGGGCCTACGGTTTTGGCGACCGTGACAATCAGCTGCTTCAAGTGATCGCGAACTCTCCGACGGTTGCGGGTCTGGCATCCACCCGCCAGCTGGGCTCTGGCGGCCTCGCTTCTTTCTTTGTGGACGACAAATTCAGCGTCGCTTCGTGGCTGACCCTAACCGCAGGGATTCGGCCAACCCATTTCTCAGGGGGTGTCAGCGAATCCGCCATCAGTCCCCGCTTCGGCGCAGCGCTTGTCGTTCCTCGGCTTAAATGGACCTTCCGCGCCTTTTACGGCCATTATTATCAAGCGCCGCCGCTCCTTACCGCCGCCGGCCCTCTCGTTCAATTCGTCAACCAGAACAATCTCTCCTTCATCCCCCTGCACGGCGAGCGCGACGAAGAACATCAGTTCGGCGTCACCATCCCCTACCGCGGTTGGACTCTCGATGCCGACACCTTTAAGACCAACGCCCACAATTTCTTCGATCACAGCAACGTCGGTGAATCGAACGTTTTCTTTCCCCTCACGATTGCTCAGGCGATTATTCGTGGATGGGAACTCACCCTCCGGTCGCCCTTGCTCGCCCACCGCGCTCAAATTCACCTGGCATATTCCAACCAAGTTGCCCGCGCCCGCGGACCGGTCACTGGTGGCCTCACCAATTTTTCTCCTGGCGCCGGCTTCTTTGCGGTCGATCATGACCAGCGCAACACCCTGAACGTCGGCGGCGACCTTACTCTTCCCTGGCATTCCTGCGCGTCGACCAACGTCTATTACGGCTCAGGATTTACCAACGGCAATCCCCCGCCCGCTAACCTGCCCCAACACACGACTTTCGATCTCTCTGTTGGCAAGAATTTCGGCGAGCGTTTTTCCGCCTCGTTGAATGCCTTGAATGTCGCCAATCGTCACCTGCTGACGGATAACAGCCTCACCTTCGGGGGCTTTCATTGGAACAATCCGCGCGAGATGTATGTGGAGTTGCGATACCGCTTTCACTATTAGGGCTTGTGCCGCGACCTCCGATCAAGGCAACCGGCACACCCTCACCACATTATTTTGATAAGAACAAGGGAGTCCCGTCACCCCCGGCTGCTGCACAACCACCCAACTCACGCCGTATTTCTTCTTTAATCGTACGAAGTCCTCTGCGCTAAAATTCTTCCAGTTGCGGACGGCCTGCATCTGCTCCGACCACTCCTCGGCCAGCGGCGGAAACATGCTTACTGCCCCACTGTCCTTGTTCACATCCACCGTCCTGCTCCTCTGTGCCAGAGCGCGGAATCCTATGGTGTCTTCCCCCGGTATCCGCATATAGATAGGGTCAAGCCCAAACAGCGCATCGGTCGGCGTGTTGGCGCGGATCCAAACGAAAGCCTGTGCCCATGGATTCTTCGGCGCCAGGCCAGGCCATTCAATGTGGGCACTGGCGGGAAAAAGCGCGCGTTGTGCTGCGAACATGCCCGCGCTCAGAGGCAGGAACAGCACGATCCAGCGCCAGGCACGGCCCTTCAGCACGTACTCACCGAGCAGTCCACCGGCAAGCAGGAACATCAGGATGTAAAGCAAGTGCAGACTGCGTAGAGGCTGCAATCGTGCCAAGGTCTCTAAACTTCTTGGAATGGAAATGGCCAGCGCGGCAGCGCAGTAAGCGAGGTCGTAGAGAATCAGGGCGCGGCAGATCCGTTCCATGTCTCGCCACTGCCGCGTGCGAGCGACTCTGCCAAACCACCACAACAGCGCGATCGGAGCGATCGCTCCAAGCCACTCATACCACTGCCAGCGCAAAATGTAGTGCGCTGAGTGATAGGAAACCGCCTCGTGGTAGGCCGGCGAGGAGGGGGCAAACAGCAGGCTCGTCGGCAGCAGAAGGCAGGCCGTTGCCACGCGCACAGTCTTGTTTCCTGCGCTCGTTTCCCCACCCGGCCGCGCTTCGTATTTCTCCATTGCCGCCAGCAGGATGCAGAACGAAATCGCATACATCGGCATTAGCGGATGCACGCTAACGGCAAATCCCAGCCACGCAACCGCCCGCAAGTATTTTCTTTCCAGGGTTCGCGCGACCGCGAACAGGCAGGCAAAGGCCGACAGGTTCCGCGGATTCAGATATTGGTCCACGATGTAGAGGTCGGTCCCGGCGATGGGCAACGTGAGCAACGCAGCCACCAGCGCAACCGCCGCGCATCGTGCTCTGAAACTCGGGAAACATTTGCCGCTCAGTTCCCAGCAACCGAGGAGAAAGAGAAAAATGGAAGCCAGATGCCACAGAAAAATTCCTGCTTCAAAGGGCAGGCGTGTAGCCCGCAGAGAGAGCGCAATGAGGTTGGGGAACAGTGTCAGGTTTGCATGGGAGGCGAAAAATTCGTGTCCCACGGGGAACAACGCCGGGTTAAGAATCTTCTCAACACCCGGCAGGTAGATCTCCGCATCTTCGGCGAAGGGATGGTATCCGTGCACAAGCAGGGCACCCGCGGTGAGCACGAGCAGGACGACTAGCGACTTGTATCGGTCAGATCGAATTCCGTTCACTCTCACTTGCTCCTCTGCAGCTCCCGATACGCCTCACTCTTCGAAATCCCGCGCTCCTTTGCTACTTTCTTCAACGCCGCTTTCTCATCGACTTTCTCCTCGGCTATGATCTGCTCAATCCTCTCACGGATGCTCACCCGCGACGACGTCGCAGCCGGCAAGTCTGCTTCCTCAGCTTTCCCAATCAACAGCGTGATCTCGCCCTTCACCGCGTCGCGCGACTTTAAGGTTTCGAGAACCTCGCTAACCTTCCCGCGCAGAAACTCTTCGTGGAGCTTTGTCACCTCGCGGGCGATTACAATCGGACGGTCGGGGCCAAGCACTTCTACGACGTCTTCCAGCGCCGCGACCACGCGGTGGGGAGCTTCGTAGAAGACCTGGGTGCGAGGTGATAGCTTGATCGCAGCCAGTTCTGCGCGGCGCTCGCCGCGCTTGGCGGGGAGGAATCCGCTGAACCGGAATGAGTCAGTGGGCAGGCCGCTGGCCACTAACGCGGAGAGGAACGCCGATGCGCCTGGGATTGGGACCACCGGCAGTTGATGGCGGATGGCCAGCGAAATCAGGCGGAATCCGGGATCGGAGATGCCAGGCATGCCGGCGTCGGTGACCAGCGCGACGCTCGCTCCGTGTTGCATCTGGTGGACGAGTTCTGAGGCGCGCGTCATCTCGTTATGTTCGTGATAGCTGATGGTGCGGGTTGAGATGTTGTAATGGTTGAGCAGCTTCTGGGTCTGGCGCGTGTCTTCGCAGGCGATCAACTCGACTTCCTTCAAGATGCGCAGGGCGCGCAGGGTAATGTCTTCGAGGTTGCCGATGGGTGTAGCTACTACGTAGAGGGCCTGCGCAGCAAGCTTAACCGCGTCCGTCATGGGCGAAGTCTATCACTGGGTAGAGGGCCGGGGCCTGACGAGCTGCATTTGCGCGAAGGAGCAAGATGAAGATCAGAATGAATGAAATGACTGGGAGCTCGAATTGCAGTATGCGGAGAAACCTGGAAGTCAAGTCAGCACCCCGATGGTTCCGAGTACTGCTTCTTGTGGTCCTCGCTGTAGCGCTTGCCGAGCTTGGGTCTTGCACAAAAACGAAGAGTCCGCCGGTGAAGCGGTTTCCATTCACGGGACGGATCATTTCCATCGATCAGGGAAGCCAGTCGGCAGTGATCGACGGCGATGCCATACCTGGATTCATGGACCCAATGGCCATGACCTACAAAATAAAGGACGCGGGAGAATTGAAGAAACTGTCGGTAGGCGATTCGATCGCAGCCGACGTGGTGGTCGCCAATGAAGATTACTGGCTCGAGAATGTCAAAGTCACAGGGCATACAACTCCAGCACCGGACAAACCGGCAGCCGCAGTGCACGTTCCCGCGCTCGGAGAAGAAGTCCCGGACTTTCAATTCATCAATCAGAGCGACAAGCGGGTTTCCCTTAAACAATATCGGGGCAAGGTGCTGCTACTGACATTTATCTACACGCGCTGTCCCTTTCCTGATTTCTGCCCGCGTATGAGCAAAAACTTCGCTGAGATCTACCATCAACTCGGCAACGATGCGGCGCTCTCCGGGAAGACGCACCTGTTGAGCATCAGCTTCGATCCAGCGCACGACACGCCCAGAGTTCTTCGTGATTACGGATTTTCGGCGGCAGGAAGCAAACAGGCGTCGCTATTCGAACGCTGGGAATTCGTCGCGCCTCGCCCGGCAGACTTGCCAAAGATCGCAGACTACTTCGCGCTCTCTTACAAGCCGGAAAGTGGTTTGATCACTCACACCCTCAGCAGCGCCGTGATCGGACCTGACGGAAAAATCGTGAAGTGGTATCACGGCGGCGATTGGCAGCCGTCGGAGATGGTGAAAGACGCGACAGACGCTGCTTTGCATCGCGACTAAAGCGGGTAGGTCCGCGCGAATGCTCGTTACGGAACTTGCGAAGAGTTTGGCTTCTCCGACTTCGGCAAATCCAACGTGAGCTTGTGCTTGGCCCGACATTCGGTGGCGGGATCGTACGCAAACACGCCCACCAATTGCTCCTTCGAAGCTTGAAACTCCATGGGTGGCCTGCGCACACGGGAAGGCAGTCCAACGAACTTTACTTTGCCCTCGGCATTGGTGCCGGCTTCCAGATCAAGCTTGTGGAATCCGCCAAAGCGATAGGCGATGTGAACTTTGACCTTCGCGTCGTAGACGGGCTTGTCGTCAACCGTGGTGACGATAAGCTGCAACTCGCAGGGGCCGGCGGCGCCGTCGATTACCGGAACTTCCGCTGCGGGCTGCGTCGCCGGACCAGCAGGGGCAGCCGTTTGCGACTTCGATTGCGGTTGCATCGCAAAGAGAAGGGATGCAGAAGCAGCAAGCAAGAAACCACGGAGCGGACGTCGAGTCTTAGTCATAGAGTTAAGGCTACTGGTATATCGAGTCGTGGTTAGAGTACTGTGTGGCTTCCGTCTTCAATTTTTTTAACCGATCCTCATCCTCTCTCGAACGCGTGCTTCTTTTCCAACTCCTCCAGCGCCTGGCGCATCGAGGCTTCAAATCTTTCTGAGTGCGCGGTAAGGCCAGCCGTCGGCTCCGCCCAATCGCCTTCAATCCGAAGCAGTCCCTGCGCGGCCACCAGCCTGGCGGCAACTTCCATCAGATGGGCAGTCGTGGTCTCCAGATACTGCGCCTCGGCCGGATCGGCGATCCACACCCGTGCCGAGCCGCCGAGCTTGGATTGCCAGTACACTTTCCGCTCAATAAATTCTGCGATCACTTCATCGGTGGCTTTGCCAAATACCCATTTCTCGCGCTTGAAGTCATAGAGCCGGCTGGAAAAGGCGAGCGGCAGCAATTTACCCGACTTTACAAACTCAATCTGCCTCCGATCAACCTCCTTGCGCAGGGCATTGATCACTGGGGTCTCGGCATCCTTGGGTTCCAGCGAGGGGAGGACTTCGCGGACCGTCGCCGACAAGTTCACCGCTACCAGCGCATGCAGACCGGGGGAATTTTCAAGCCGGATGTCGGCATGCAGCACCCAGAAATCTGCCCCCGACGTTGACTTGCGAAACGGCCACTCGATGGCGAATGTCAGTGGCAGACCGGTTAGGGTCATCCAGACCTTCTTCTCGGGGCGTGCGATCGGTACTGCGCCGCCATTTCCCTGTCCATTCATCACTAGGGGTTCCCAACTACGAAGATGAACATATTTTACCGGACGAGGCGCCCCGAGTTTGGGGATCTCTGTTCCATGCCGTCGACCACCTCAGCCCAAGCAACCGAAAAGTCACAGGGCATTCCGGACGCTCACCTTCATGCCGAGTTCGATCAGAATCTTCCAGAGGGACGTTCTGTACGAAAAGAATAGTCCCCAAAAGAATTATCCCGCACGAGCCTTTCGCACCTTGGTTCCCATGCGAAGCAACTTGCGCACCGTTCCGGTCGGTAACCGCTTCATCTGGTCGTGCAGTTCCGTGACCGCTTCGAAAAACCCCGCCATAGCCTCCAGGCGCTCCCGCGTGTAGTCGGCTCCCGATTCCTTGGGGTCGAGATCGGACAGGCAACGCCGCAGCATTTCGCGGGTCGGATCAATCTCCCGTCGCTTGCGTTGCTCGATTACCAGGCGGAACATTTCCCACACATCCTTCATGGACTCGTAGTGTTCCCGCCGGTCTCCCAGCACGTGGACGGCGCGCACAATCCCCCAGGTCTCGAGCTCGCGGATCGAGGTGCTTACGTTTGACCGAGCCACGCTCAGAGTCTCGGCGATCTCCTCGGCCGGAAGCGCGTTCGGCGACAAGTAGAGCAGCGCGTGAATCTGAGCGACGGTACGGTTGATTCCCCAGCGCGTGCCCATCTCGCCCCAGTGGAGGATGTATTGTTTTTGCACTCCGGTCAGAGCTGCCATATCTGTGGATTCAGTACAGACTGAATATACAGAACAGATGGCGTCTCTTCAACGCATCGCAGTTGGAATTGTCCGTGAAGTGCGCAGGGACCCTGCTGAACGTGCGACAGCGGAGATCCTGAACGGGCTAAGGATGGCTAATTTTCTCGGGCTATGGGAGACTGAAGTATGAAGAAACAAGCGTCTGACCAGCAATTCCATGATCGCCGCCATCAGGAGCGGAAACGGGCTGAAGCGGCGAAGAAGTCGGCGAACAAGCAGACCATCCGTCATCCCGAATCAGGAATGACGAATGTCCCGAAATTAAAGTAAACTTCCGCAGAGGTTCCATCCTCTAAAGCTAGTAACTAGCATGTTCACGCCCCATCCAAACCTGAGCAACGAGGTAAACGGCGGCATCGTCCAGTCGGAAATCGAGGGCGGCGTATTCCTGAAAGACCTTCCACCTTCCACCGTTCTGCAGATTCAGACCATGCATCACTGCTACACGGCGGTGCTGCTGGGAGGCAGCGACGCGCTCATTTCCGGGCACCCCGAATTCTGCCCTTACCCGGTGCAAGTCGCGATTGCGGGGTCGACTTGGGGCGGCTCCATGCTGAAGTTGCAGTTCGTGGGCCGTGGCATGCATTTGGAATTTCATCACCCGGAATATCCCACGCCGATTGTCACTTCTGCCATTCAAGAAATTCGGGACTATCTGGAGCCGCGCGGCAGGGAATCCGAATTGCCAATCTCGGACCGTAGTGCGCTCTAGTCTCGGGGAGAGACTTTAACCGCAAAGATCGCGAAGAAAAAGCCGCAAAGTCCGCGAAGCAAACCGCGGAACCTGTGCGCGCTTTGCGGATCTTCCTTAGCGCCCTTTGCGGTTAAGAGCTTTTTCTGCTCCCACAAGAGACCCCACATTACATAATGAGTTCGTTGGCCCGCCGGGCGATGGGATGTTGCATCTCCTGCAGATCGTTCTTCACCATGTTGAGGCCATAGACACAGCCCTCGAAGTTCTGCGAGAGGGATGCGAACAGCGGCGCGACCTTGGCGTACTCGAAGTGCTCGAACTTCGAGACGATGTAATAGCTTTCCTTGCCCGCCTTCATCCAGTCGATAAAGTTCTCCATGCGGTGGCGGCGCAGGCGGAGATGATTGACGCTCTCGGGAAACATCCCCGTGAAGAACAGTGTGAAGTCGCCGATATGTTTGCGCACCTGGCGCTCGCGATCGAAAGAAGGTGCGGGGCCGTAGATCGGATCGGACTCGAGCAGCATTTCGCCGACGTCAGCCAGGGGACGGTCAGCGGCGTCGCGGACCTTGAATAGTTGATCGGCCTCGCAAAATTCGGAGAGCAGGTGCGAGACGTATGCGATCAATTGCGGATCCCGAAGGCCGATCTCCTCGGCGTAGTGTCGTCCCACCAAGTCCTCAAAGAGGTGCTGCAGCGGATGCGATTCCGGAATCATATTTTTGGCCCTCGGATCTTTCCCTCGCGCGGCTTGTCAGTCCCAATTGGGACTGAGTCCTCATGCGTGAGTAAATACCTCAGCTGTGTTTCAAATGCAAGTGACTTTTGTTTATCGTCGTGATGCATATTTCTAATTGCTTAGACGAGTCCGGCGACCAGTGAGTTGTTTGGCACTCTGATGAATGGGCTGCCAATCAAGGGGATACAGGGCTTTAGGCCTTTCGACTGAGAGGGCTCCGCCGCAGTCGTGCAGCACCTGCCCGAGCGTTCTAGAAGCGGACCTGTAGAATGAACGGGAAAATGGAGGTCGTGTGGAACGGCAAAACATTTCGAGCGGGACACCCTGGGAGCCCATTGTTGGTTACTCCCGTGCGGTGAAAGTTGGGCCTTACATCCACGTTTCGGGTACGACTGCAACCGGCGCGGACGGAAAGATTGTCGGCGAAGGCGATCCGTACGCGCAGGCGGTACAGATCTTCAAGAACATAGAGACCGCTTTGAAAAAAGCGGGCGGAAGCATGAAAGATGTGGTTCGCACGCGCATTTATGTGACGAACATTGCAGAGTGGGAAAAGATCGGGAAGGCCCACGGAGAAGTCTTCCGTGAAATTCGTCCCGCCACATCGATGATTCAGGTGAGCGCGCTCATCAGTCCGGAAATACTAGTGGAGATCGAGGCGGATGCGGTGTTGTTGAGCGAGAAGTGAACCTGTCCCTTCGCAACAGCCGACTGATATAGAATCTCGCCGTCTGGCGCTTAGGTTCGAATGCTACGCAGAGCGGCCGTCGCATTTTTGTGAAACCGATCACTCTTTGCGAAGGCACTGAGGAGACCTGTGAAAAATCTATGGTGGGTGATGTTTCTCGCTTTGGCAGCGGGCTTGGCTGCGCAAGATTCAAAGCCGTCGAACTCACAGACAGTCACGGTGATTCGGGCAGGCACGCTGATCGACGGCAAGTCAGACAAGCCGCGGCACGATCAGGTCATCGTCATCCAGGGGGATCGCATTGAGAGCGTTTCCGACGCCGCAAGCGCGAAGCTTCCGACCGGCGCAGCGGTCATCGATCTGGCGAAAGCCACGGTGCTGCCTGGCCTGATCGATTCGCATACCCACATTTTTCTGCAGGGCGAAACCCCGGCGCAGGGCGGATACGATGCCAACATTCTGAATGCTCCCCTAGCCCTGCGGGCGGCACGGGCAACGGTTTCCGCTCGGCGCGCGCTGGAGCAGGGATTCACGACACTCCGCGACGTGGAGACGGAAGGCGCCGGCTATGGCGACGTTGGTATCAAGCAGGCGATTGCTGGCGGCTACATCCCCGGGCCGCGTCTTTTCGTCTCCACTCGAGCCATTTCGACCACGGGCGGCTATCCGCTGGAAGGTTATGCGCCTGAGTTGGAAATGCCGAAAGGGGCTCAGCTTATCGATGGGCCGGCCGAGGCTCGCAAGGCAGCCCGCGAACAGCTCGACCACGGCGCTGATTGGATCAAGGTGTACATGACTCACCGTTCGTGGGTCGGAAAGAACGGCGAGCTTGTATCCCAGCCGACGCTCACTGTGGAGGAGTTGCGGGCGATCGTGGACGAGACCCACGGGTGGGGCAAGAAGGTTGCGTGCCACGCGTATGGCGGGATCGGCTTGCGCCGGGCGCTCGATGGCGGTTGCGACTCCATTGAGCACGGGCTGGATTTGGACGATGCGGCGATTTCACAGATGCTGAAACAAGGTACGTGGTACGTGCCGACGATCGCGGCGTATTACACGGATTGGGCTCCAGCCGAGACCCCGGAAGGTCGACGCGACCGGCTGCGGGCTTCGGTGCACGAGCCGTCGTTCAAAAAGGCCCTGAAGTCGGGTGTGAAAATTGCCTTCGGCACCGACATGGGCGGGATTCCGTGGACGGAGCCCATGGCGCAGGAGTTCTCACGCATGACTGACCTTGGCATGCAACCGATGGACGCGATTCAGAGCGCAACCTCGCGAGCCGCGGTGATGCTGGACATGGAAGGCAAAATCGGCGTGGTTGCGCCGGGCGCGTTTGCGGATATTATCGCGGTCGGCGGCGATCCGCTGCGCGACATCAAGGCACTCGAAAGTGTGCAGTTCGTCATGAAAGACGGCAAGGTCTTCCGCAGCGATCTAAAGTGATTCCCTTCTGGGAAGTGCATACGGGCGTCCTCCGGGCTATTTTCTCGCAAATTCGCTTGACATCGGCTTCGCCGCGAGCATAATGCGTCAATCCGTCTTCTTGTCGGTGAGCGGACCGGCGCAATATCGTGTCCGTCGAAGGAGGTATTTATGGGCGTTTTGGAGCTTTGTGACCGGGAGGTCGCAGCGGTCCCGTTGGAAGCCAGTGTGGCAGAGGCCATCCACAAAATGCTTGACCACCACGTCGGGGCGGTAGCCGTGGTCGACAGCGAATATCGAGTCGCGGGCATCTTCACCGAACGGGATGTGCTGCGCAAAATGGCGCTCAGCCGAATGGACCCGCAAAACACCCCGTTGCGCGATCTGATGACGACGCCTGTCGAGATGGCAACGCGAAATACGGGGCCGGGAGAAGCGTTGAGCACCATGCTGGAGCGGCACTTCCGCCATCTTCCCGTGGCCGACGACAACGGCAAGTTGCTAGGAATCCTTTCCATCCGCAATCTGCTGGAGTGGCGCGTGGATGAGCTACGGCATGAACTGGATTCACTCGAGCAGTATGTCTCCAATGATGGGCCGGGGGGCTAGACTGCCCGGTGGCTGAAACAGCTCTCCCGGTGCGCATTGCTGAACCGATGGCTACAACTCCTCCTGCTATGCCAAGAACGATCGCCGGCGTGCGCATCGCTACGTCGGTATTCTTCCTGCTGTTTGGTGAATATAAGCTGGCCAGCCCTGGCTTTGCTCACGGAGGGTTTCAGGGATATCTCCACGATTACATCACCAGCACTGCGGTGGGATTCTACCGCCCGGTGCTGTCCGCTTTGGTATTGCCGCATGCGGTATTTTTCGGCTACGCGGTCGGGGTCGTCGAGCTGTTGATCGGGATATGCCTCCTCTTCGGGCTGTGGGTGCGCCCCGCCGCTGTTGTCGGGGTCTTGTTTCTGTTGAATCTGACCTTGGCTGGGTGGTGGGAGCCGGGGCACGGTGCGCCTTTGTGGCGTTACTTTGGGGCCAGGCTGGACACGCTGCCGCTGATGCTTCTGTTGATCATCTTCTACGCCGCTGACGCCGGGCGCGTGTGGGGTCTGGACGGGCGGCGGCGTGTGCGATCAAGTTGATCCCGTTTTTCATTCCTCAGCTGTGTTCTTGGCGGGCTCGTTCTGTGACCCAGTCCGTCCAGATGGAAGATGCCGCGCTGGCCAGCAACGGAGCCTTTCCTTCCACCGCGTCAACGAAGTTTTCCACCAGGGGATAGTGCAGGTTGGCGTGAGGCGGAAGGGTTTCGCGCCTATTAGGATAGATAAGTTCGGGGCCGTTCAGCGGAGTTAATTCCATCTCTCCTTCGGTCCCGCGAATGTGGCATTCGTCCCGCTTGATTCTTGAGTGCCAGCGAACATCCACGACGCCGCGCACTCCGCCTTCATAATCGATCATCACAGTTGCGTTGTCTTCGACGGCGTAGTGATGAACTGCGTTCGAGAGATGGCCACTGACGCGCAGCGGCTGGCCGAAAAGGAAGTTCAGCACGTCGATGCGGTGCGAGGCGATGTCGTAGAGCGGTCCGCCTCCTGCTTTGGCTGGATCGACCAGCCAGCTGCGATCGCCTTTTCCGTCAAACCAATCGTGGCAGGTGAGTTCGGCGAGCACCGGTTTGCCAATAGCGCCAGCTTCAAGCAGTTGTTTGGCACGCTGCACTTTGGGATAGGTACGCCGATAGTAGGCAACGCCTAATGTCTTACCGCTCGCGGTTGCAGCGTCCAGCATGGCGCGCGCTTCGGCTTCGTTCATGGCCATCGGCTTCTCGCACAACACATGCTTACCGGCGCGAAGCGATTGGATCGTCTGCACTCGGTGAAGAAATACAGGAGTCGCGACGTAAACGGCCTGAACCGCGGGATCGCCGAGAGCTTCGTCCAACGTTGCCCAGACGCGTGCATTGAATGGAATGGTGAATGGAACGGCTTTTGCCGGATCGCGCGTTACCAGGCCGTACAGGCGGCTGCGGGGTTCGGATTGGATGCCAGGGATGACGCGCCTGATGGCAATGTCGCCGATTCCGACCACAATCCAATTGACCATGTCGGGGAGCCTCTCCCGTGTTTCAAGCGCGGAAAAACTAAAGGCCGGCCCAAAGCCGGCCTTCAATATCGACCTTCAAAGAGTCGATTTCAAAAAAGAGTCGAGCTTCAAACTCGACCCAGCGTTAACTACTTCTTGGGGGCGATCGCGTCTTTCGCGGCCTTGGCGACGCGGAACTTCACCACGGTCTTCGCCTTGATCTGAATGGGCTCGCCAGTCTGCGGATTGCGTCCTACGCGGGCCTTGCGGTGCGCCTTCACCAGACGGCCGAGGCCAGGGACGACAAACACGCCGTTCTTTTTTGTTTCTTTGATGGCAACGTCGGCCAACTGCTCCAGAAACGACGCTGCAGTCTTGTTAGG
>WNFI01110512.1_pt1 | contig 81232 bp, 70 predicted proteins | sample 5400471 | NCBI WGS metagenome assembly WNFI01 (sample SAMN13153348, study PRJNA577476) | soil metagenome | isolation source: 100 cm saprolite on Douglas fir-dominated hillslope | place: USA:California | collected 2013-09-17 | reverse complement strand
TAACCAGGTTCCCATCGACTACGGCTTTCGCCCTCGCCTTAGGGGCCGGCTCACCCTGCGCGGATTAACCTTGCGCAGGAACCCTTGGACTTTCGGCGACAGAGTCTCTCACTCTGTTTGTCGCTACTCATGTCAGCATTCTCACTTCCGATACCTCCAGGAGACCTTACGATCTCCCTTCGCAGGCTTACGGAACGCTCCGCTACCACGAACGACATCCGAAGATATCGTTCATCCGCAGCTTCGGTACATGGCTTAAGCCCCGATACATTTTCGGCGCAGGCTGGCTTATTTAGACCAGTGAGCTATTACGCTTTCTTTAAAGGATGGCTGCTTCTAAGCCAACCTCCTGGTTGTCTTGGCCTTCCCACATCCTTTCACACTTAGCCATGATTTGGGGACCTTAGCTGGCGGTCTGGGCTGTTTCCCTCTCGTCCACGGACCTTAGCACCCATGGACTGCCTGCCGATCTGCACTCTTCGGTATTCGGAGTTTGGTTAGGTTTGGTAAGGCTCGCGCCCCCCTAGCCCATCCAGTGCTCTACCCCCGAAGGTGATCGATCGACGCTCTACCTCAATAGATTTCGCGGAGAACCAGCTATTGCCGAGTTTGGTTGGCCTTTCACCCCTTGCCACAGATCATCCCCTACTTTTTCAACAGGAGTGGGTTCGGTCCTCCAGTGCGTGTTACCGCACCTTCAACCTGTCCATGGCAAGATCACCCGGCTTCGGGTCTAATCCCAGTAACTGTAGCGCCCTATTAAGACTCGCTTTCGCTGCGCCTACACCTAACGGCTTAAGCTCGCTACTGAGACTAACTCGCTGACCCATTATACAAAAGGTACGCGGTCACAAGCCCGACGCACCGAAGCGCGTCGTCCTGCTCCCACTGCTTGTAGGCATTCGGTTTCAGGTCTCTTTCACTCCCCTCATCGGGGTGCTTTTCACCTTTCCCTCACGGTACTCGTTCACTATCGGTCGCCAAGGAGTACTTAGGCTTGGAGGGTGGTCCCCCCATGTTCAGACAGGATTGCACGTGTCCCGCCTTACTCAAGGATCCTGCAGCTTTCTACCCGTACGGGACTCTCACCCTCTTAGGTCGCCCCTTCCAGAGCGTTCCGGTTCTTACTGCAAGACCACTGGCCTGTTCCGCGTTCGCTCGCCACTACTAGCGGAGTCTCGGTTGATGTCCTTTCCTCCAGGTACTGAGATGTTTCAATTCCCTGGGTTTGCCTCCACGCACCTATGAATTCAGTGCGGGATCGTCCTCATCGGACGGGGTTTCCCCATTCGGAGATCTCCGGATCAAAGTTTGCTCGCAACTCCCCGGAGCTTATCGCAGCGTGCTACGTCCTTCATCGCCTCTTGGCGCCAAGGCATCCACCAAATGCCCTTCTACGCTTGATCTCTACTCTTTCCGTCTCGCCCGAATTCCCGCCGGAGAAAGTCTCTGGGGGAGCTCGGACGATAACTTTTATCGCAATCACGTCCGCCTAGGCGCGGCCGTGATCGTCAGCGTCTACGCGCGCAGTGCCAATCCTCTTTTCCGTCCAGGATGTGGCCTGGACAGCTGTCTCAAGAGAACCGCTCCTTGGGGAGGAGCTAAAGGCTCTGCTCGCGAATTCTCCAATCAGATACGCACGATCGCTTTTCCGGGTATCAGCGTTCCACCCTCGGCCTTGCGGCCGAGTGCTGAACGCCAACGGCTTCCCGTCAAGCGTCGTCATACCCTCTTCACCATGTCAAAGATCGAGAAACTGCGCGACTTGCGTCCCGCAGGCCTTACCGCTTGTACTTTGTTCCGTTCCACTGTGTATGAGTGTCTCGTAAACGCGCACAAGGTAATTCGTGCTTCACCGATCCGATATATTTGGGTCCATCTGGTTCACTCTGTTCAGTCTCGCGCCACCATCTCTGGGCTCAGGCCCTCGGCCGGTGGTGGAGGCGATCGGATTTGAACCGACGACCCCCTGGTTGCAAACCAGGTGCTCTCCCGCTGAGCTACGCCCCCAGTTGTCTCGGCGCGGCTGAAAACTTGGTGGGCCCGGGAAGATTTGAACTTCCGACCTCACGCTTATCAAGCGCGCGCTCTAACCAACTGAGCTACGAGCCCGGGATCTCTTGAGCTCGCAAGTTGAATGCTCGCTCTCTGTTCTCGCGATTTCGAAGCTGGAGGCTTCGGATCGCGTATCGGATCGGGAAGGGATGCGCTGGCGGCGGCAGGAAATGAGCAACAGACCTCTCCTGGTAGAAAGTTCTGCGCTCTGTAAGTGAAAGGCGACAGTCCGACGTGAGTGTCGGCTTGCTGCCAATCCTTAGAAAGGAGGTGATCCAGCCGCAGGTTCCCCTACGGCTACCTTGTTACGACTTCACCCCAGTCGCTGACCTTACCGTGAACGGCTGCTCCCCTTGCGGGTTAGCACACCGGCTTAAGGTAAAGCCAACTCCCATGGTGTGACGGGCGGTGTGTACAAGGCCCGGGAACGTATTCACCGTGGCATGCTGATCCACGATTACTAGCGATTCCGCCTTCATGCACTCGAGTTGCAGAGTGCAATCTGAACTGAGACAGCTTTTTAGGATCGGCACCTTCTCGCGAAGTAGCATCCCATTGTCACTGCCATTGTAGCACGTGTGTAGCCCAGCCCGTAAGGGCCATGAGGACTTGACGTCATCCCCGCCTTCCTCCGGCTTGTCACCGGCAGTTCCTTCAGAGTGCCCAGCTTAACCTGATGGCAACTGAAGGTGAGGGTTGCGCTCGTTGCGGGACTTAACCCAACATCTCACGACACGAGCTGACGACAGCCATGCAGCACCTGTGTGGGAGCCAGCCGAACTGAAGGAACAGATCTCTCCGTTCCACACTCCCCATGTCAAGGGCTGGTAAGGTTCTGCGCGTTGCATCGAATTGAACCACATGCTCCACCGCTTGTGCGGGCCCCCGTCAATTCCTTTGAGTTTTAATCTTGCGACCGTACTCCCCAGGCGGTGTGCTTACCGCGTTAGCTCCGACACCGAGGGGCTATGCCCTCCGACGTCAAGCACACATCGTTTACAGCGTGGACTACCAGGGTATCTAATCCTGTTTGCTCCCCACGCTTTCGCGCCTCAGCGTCAGTTGTGGTCCAGATAGCCGCCTTCGCCACTGGTGTTCTTCCCAATATCTACGAATTTCACCTCTACACTGGGAATTCCACTATCCTCTCCCACACTCTAGCCTCGAAGTATCGAGCGCAATTCCTGGGTTAAGCCCAGGCATTTCACGCCCGACTAGCGAAGCCGCCTACGCGCCCTTTACGCCCAGTAATTCCGAACAACGCTAGCCCCCTTCGTATTACCGCGGCTGCTGGCACGAAGTTAGCCGGGGCTTCTTCTGCGGGTACCGTCATCATCGTCCCCGCCAAAAGGGCTTTACAACCCGAAGGCCTTCATCACCCACGCGGCATTGCTGGATCAGGGTTTCCCCCATTGTCCAATATTCCCCACTGCTGCCTCCCGTAGGAGTCTGGGCCGTGTCTCAGTCCCAGTGTGGCTGGTCGTTCTCTCAAACCAGCTACCGATCATCGCCTTGGTGAGCCGTTACCTCACCAACTAGCTAATCGGGCGCGGGCTCCTCCAATAGTGGATTGCTCCTTTCCCCCTCGGGGCGTATCCGGTATTAGCTGCAGTTTCCCGCAGTTATTCCAGGCTACTGGGTAGATTCCCACGTGTTACTCACCCGTCCGCCACTCCCGTATTGCTACGGGCGTTCGACTTGCATGTGTTAGGCATGCCGCCAGCGTTCGTTCTGAGCCAGGATCAAACTCTCAAGTTAACTTACCCGTCGCCTGAACTTGCGTTCCGACTTGGGCAAGGAACTGACTTCCCGCTCATACTGTTTTCAAACGCGCGACGCATCTTGCGATGCGCCGTCGGATGCACAGACTGAGCGATAAGCCGTTTGGCCTGCCGCCGCCCGCGCATCCCTTCCTCGATGTTCACTTGTCAAAGAACAAATTCGCCGCCCGGCCAATCTGGCCGATCGTTTGACCAGCTGCCCGTAGCGGCGAGGGCGCGATTAATACTCTCGGCCCCCTACCCTGTCAAGCGCTCGTCATGACGCTTCTTGGTTTTTTTCGCGCTGCGGAAAAACGTCTCTAACCCGCGTCGCTTCAACATTTTTTGCCGTTCGCACTCGCGGTACAGTCGCACCGAGTTTGTCCACAGAAGGGGACAAGTTCGTGGATGGTTAAGGCAAGTTAACCACCTGGCCTGCGTTTTTTCCGCTGTCGCCGCGCGGTAGTGACTCTGAACAACTCAGGTCGCCATCGGCTGCGGCGATGCTCAAAGTGGGCATCCGACGCGCGCTGCGCAAGACGCCGCGCGAGAAATTGTCGCGCGGAGATCCTGCGCTGCCGATGTTGCGGTGAGAACGCGACCCCCGACACGCGTCGATGTGGGCCGGCACCGCGCGCCGCGCAAGGGCCGGGGCTAATTTATCGAACGACCATTTGCTGGAGCGCGCGCGGCGAACGCGCGCATCCGCCGCGCGTGCGCTCAGGCGCTCTTGCGAGCGCTCTTCTTCGCCGTCTCTCGTTCGCGCGCCGTCGTGATCACCAGACCCTTGGCGCCGACGCTCACATAGACCGTGTCGCCTTCGGCGACGCGCCCTTCGAGGATCAGCGTCGCCAGCGGGTTCTGCAGCTCGCGCTGGATCACGCGCTTGAGCGGCCTGGCACCGTACACCGGATCGTAGCCGGCCTCGGCGAGCCACGCGATCGCGGCCGCGTCGAGCTCGAGCGTGATCTTGCGATCGGCCAGCATCTTCTTCAGCCGTCCGAGCTGGATCGCGACGACGCCGGTCATCTGCGCCCGCGTCAGCCGGTGGAAGAGCAGGATCTCGTCGAGCCGGTTGAGGAACTCCGGCCGGAACGCGCTGCGTACGATCTCCATCACCTGGTCGCGCACCGCCTCGCTGTCCTGGCCTTCCGGCTGGTTGGCCAGGATGTCGCTGCCGAGATTCGAGGTCAGGATGATCAGCGTGTTGCGGAAATCGACCGTGCGGCCCTGGCCGTCGGTCAGGCGGCCGTCATCGAGGACCTGCAGCAGCACGTTGAACACGTCCGGATGCGCCTTCTCGACTTCGTCGAACAGCACGATCTGGTACGGGCGGCGGCGCACCGCTTCGGTGAGCGAGCCGCCTTCTTCGTAGCCGACATAGCCGGGCGGGGCGCCGATCAGCCGCGCCACCGAGTGCTTCTCCATGTATTCGGACATGTCGATGCGCACCATCGCGCGCTCGTCATCGAACAGGAACTCGGCCAGCGCCTTGGTCAGCTCGGTCTTGCCGACGCCGGTCGGTCCGAGGAACAGGAACGAGCCCATCGGGCGGTTCGGATCCTGGAGCCCCGCGCGGGCGCGGCGGATCGCCTCCGACACCGCCCGGATCGCCTCGTCCTGGCCGACCACGCGCCGCCGCAAGGCCTCTTCCATCTGGAGGAGCTTGTCGCGCTCGCCGGTGAGCATCTTGTCGACCGGGATGCCGGTCCACCGCGAGACCACCGCAGCCACGTCGACGTCGGTGACCTCTTCGTTCAGCATGCGGTTCTGCTGGCCGGCCTGCGCCGCCTGCACCTTGCGCTCGAGGTCGGGGATCTTGCCGTATTGCAGCTCGCCCGCCTTGGCGAGATCGCCGCGGCGCAGCGCCTGCTCGAGCTCGGTCCGCGCCTGGTCGAGCAGCTCCTTCACCTTCTGCGCGCTCGACAGTACTTCCTTCTCGGCGCGCCACTGCTTGGTGATCTCCTCCGACTCCGCCTCGAGCTTGGCGAGCTCCTCTTCGAGCCGCTTCAGCCTCTCGCGCGAGCCCGGATCGGTCTCCTTCTTCAGCGCCTCGCGCTCGATCTTTAGCTGGATGATGCGGCGATCGAGCTCGTCGAGCTTCTCCGGCTTGGAATCGACGACCATGCGCAGCCGCGCCGCCGCCTCGTCGATCAGGTCGATCGCCTTGTCAGGCAGGAACCGGTCGCTGATGTAGCGAGCCGATAACGTCGCAGCGGCCACGATCGCCGAATCGGTGATCCGCACGCCGTGATGGAGCTCATACTTTTCCTTCAGCCCGCGCAGGATCGAGATGGTGTCCTCGACGCTCGGCTCGTTCACGAAGACCGGCTGGAAGCGCCGGGCCAGGGCGGCATCCTTCTCGATGTGCTTGCGGTACTCATCGAGGGTAGTGGCGCCCACGCAGTGGAGCTCGCCGCGCGCCAGCGCCGGCTTCAGCATGTTGGACGCGTCCATCGCGCCCTCCGCCTTGCCGGCGCCGACCAGCGTATGCATCTCGTCGATGAACAGGATGATCTCGCCGGCGGCGGCGCTGATCTCGGTCAGCACGGCCTTCAGCCGCTCCTCGAATTCGCCGCGATACTTGGCGCCGGCGACCATGGCCCCCAGGTCGAGGGCGAGAAGTTTCTTGTCGCGCAGAGTTTCCGGCACGTCGCCGTTGACGATGCGCTGCGCCAGGCCCTCCACGATGGCGGTCTTGCCGACGCCCGGCTCGCCGATGAGGACGGGGTTGTTCTTGGTGCGCCGCGCCAGCACCTGGATGGTGCGGCGGATCTCCTCGTCGCGGCCGATGACCGGATCGAGCTTGCCTTCGCGCGCCGCGGCCGTCAGGTCGCGGGCATATTTCTTCAGCGCATCGAAGCCGGCTTCGGCGTTCGGCGAATCGGCCTTGCGGCCCTTGCGCACCCGCTCGATGGCGGCGTTGAGATTTTCCGCCGACAGGCCGGAATCGGCCAGAATCTTGGCGGCGGGAGAGGGCTGCGAGAGAGCCAGCGCCATCAACAACCGCTCGGCGGTGACATACTCGTCGCCGGCCTTTTCGGCGATCTTTTCGGCGGTCTCGAACACGCGCGCCAGCTCGGGCGCCATGTAAATCTGGCCGGCGCCACTGCCCTCGATCTTGGGCTGCTTGGCGAGCTCGGCTTCGACGGCGCGCAACGCCTTGTCCGGATCGGCGCCGGCGGCGCGCATCAAGTTGGCCGCCAAGCCTTCCTCGTCCTCGAGCAGCACTTTCAGCAGGTGCTCGGGCGTCAGGCGCTGGTGGCTGGATCGTTGGGCGAGCGTCTGCGCGGATTGAATGAAGCCGCGCGAACGTTCGGTATATTTGTCGATGTTCATCTCGGGCCAATCCTTTTTGCGTCTCCCGATCGGGCAGACAGGATCGAGGATCCCCTAACCAGAGCAATCCCTTAGCGCTTATATGGGTATCAGCGCACCGGGAAACAAGGCTGCGGCCAAGTGGTTAGGCGAATAGAGAAAGGCTAAGAGAGCCGCGGCGGTTCCCGCCTTGACCTCCGTCAATTCAAGCGCCGATTTGTAAGGCCGGCTTAATGCCGGTGGAGCGGCACGAGTCCGAGTTGCCGCTCGATGTCGGCGGCCTGTTCCTGGTAGGCGGCGGCGAGCTCGATGTAACGATTGAACAGCCGCATGTTGGCCGTCTTGGTCGCCATGTCGACGCACCATTCGGCCTGATGTTTCAGAAATCTGACCCGTTCGATGGCGTTCGACGCCTGCCCGTGGTCTCCGTCCATCGGCAGAACTTAAGCGCCGCCGCCGGCCCCTGCCTTGATCTGGATCAACCCTACGGGCGGACGCGGCCGCGGTTTGCTGGCGCCCGGCGGCTCAGCACGGCATGATGGCGGCCCGCCGCCGACCAGGTGCCGATCGCGATGCCGCTCACCGTTGCTCAAATCTACCGCTATCCCGTGAAAGGCCTGACGCCCGAAGCGATGGACCGGGTGGCGCTGTCGCCCGGTGAGGGCCTGCCGCACGACCGCCGGTTCGCGCTCGCCCACGGGTCAACGAACTTCGATGTCACGGCGCCGAGCTGGATGCCGAAAACGAAGTTCCTGATGCTGATGCGCAACGAGCGGCTGGCCAAGCTGCGCACGCGCTTCGACGAGTCGACCGGCGTGCTCACCGTGCAGCGCGACGGCAAAACGGTCGCGAGCGGGAACATCCTGGACCTCACCGGCCGCGCCATCATCCAGGATTTTTTCGCCGCCTATATGGGCAGCGAAACGCTGGGCGCGCCGAAGCTGCTCGAAGCGCCGGGCCACATGTTCTCCGACGTGGCGCGCAAGGTGGTGTCGATCATCGGGCTTGCGTCGGTGCGCGACCTGGAACGGGTGGTGCGCCAGCCGGTCGACCCGCGGCGCTTTCGCGCCAATGTCTACTTCGACAATGGCCGGCCGTGGGAAGAGCTCGACTGGGTGGGCCGCGAATTCCACATCGGTCCGTCCCGCCTGCGCGCGATCAAGCCGATCGAGCGCTGTGCCGCGACGAACGTGAACCCGGACACGGCCGAGCGCGATCTCAATATCCCGTTGGCGCTGCAGCGGGGATTCCGCCACGACCACACGGGGATTTACGCCGAGGTCCTCGATGGCGGCATGATCGCGATTGGCGACCAGATCAAATTTTAATCGTCAGAGACGAAAACGGCGGCACCTCGCGGTACCGCCGTTTGACCTCGACTGAAATCAGAGTCAGCGCGGCTGCGAATCGCCGGGATTCGACGGCCCGCCATAGGGTGCGGTGAGCGGCTGCGGACCGGTGCCTGGATCGGCGCCCGGCCCTTGATGGCCGTCATGCGGTGCCGACATGCGGTGATCGTTCATCTGCGGCTGATGCTGCTGCGGCTGGCCTTGATGCGACTGATTGGGATGCGGCTGGCCCTGTTGCTGGGGCTGGCCGCCCATCGGCGGGCGGTGATGCCCCTCGCTGTTGGCGTTGATCAGGCGGAAGTAATGCTCCGCATGCTGGTAGAAATTTTCCGCCGAGATGCGGTCACCGGCGGCCGTCGCGTCGCGCGCCATAGCGAGATACTTCTCAAGCACCTGGTAGGCGTTCCCCCGGATACGGACGTCCGGTCCGCTGGAGTCGAAGCTCTGCGACCTGACCGGCATATGGGGTTTGTTGCGACCGTTATTTCGGCCGCGCTGGCGCTTCATGTTCATGACTTAAGCAAGCTCACGTTGTCCCTGGATTCCTGGTTTGCGCGAGCCCAGGATTGCTCGGAAATCCGATTGGCTTGTTGCCGGCGAAGTTCGCCGGTCCCCAATACCGCCTATTGTTGAAGACAGCCCGCCCGGACCGTGGCCCGGCATGTCGGTTTCGATCGGAAGCTTAGACTGCTCAGGTTTGCAATCCAAGTCATATTTTAGCCCACGTCCGCGCAGTTAACCAACCGCGGGGCGGGCGACAAGGCATCGATCTCGACCCGATAAATCGGCATGGCGCCGCCATGTGTCAAGCCCCGCGGTGCGAAGAATCGCTGCCACCGCGTCGGCTTGATCGGCGCCGATCTCGAGCGCCACGATGCCGTCGGGCACCAGACCGCGCCGGAGACCGGGTGCGATGGCGCGGTAGGCGTCGAGGCCATCCGGTCCGCCGTCGAGCGCCGAGCGCGGCTCATAGGTGAGTTCCGGTTCGAGACCCGCCAATGCTGCAGTCGGCACATAGGGCGGGTTGCTGACGATCACGTCAAACCAGTGGCTCGTCTCGTCCAGCCAATTCCCGTGCACCCACCGCACCCGCCCCTGCAGATCCAGCCGCCGAGCGTTGCGTTGCGCGACCGCCAGCGCCGCCGCGCTGCGGTCGACGCCGATACCGGTCGCGAACGGCAGTTCTTTCAGCAACGCGAGCAGCAGGCATCCGGTGCCGACGCCGAGATCGAGAACGCTGAGCGCCCGCGAGCGGTCGGCGATCTGCTCCAGCACGGCGGCGACAATCGTTTCGCTGTCCGGACGCGGCGTCAGCACGTCGCGCGTGACCTGGAACTCGAGGCTCCAGAATTCGCGCCGGCCCAAAATCTGCGACATCGGCTCGCGGGCGAGGCGGCGGCGCAGCAAGGTGTCCAGCCGCGTCGCGGCATCGGCCGCGACGTCGCGTTCCGGCCACGCGATGACCCGCTCGACGGGCACGGACAGCGCCTCTGCGACGAGCAGCCGCGCATCGAGGGCCGCGGACTCGATGCCGGCTTCCGCCAGCGCCGTCCGGCACCGCGCCAGCGCGGCGCCGACGGTCGGCAGGGTCGCACTCTCGATCATGGCAATTCCGCCAGGCGGGTGGCGCGATCATCGGCGATCAGCGCGTCGATGATCTCGTCGAGCTCCTCGCCCGAGACGATCTTGTCGATCTTGTAGAGCGTGAGGTTGATCCGGTGGTCAGTCACCCGCCCCTGGGGGAAGTTGTAGGTGCGGATGCGCTCGGAGCGGTCGCCGCTGCCGACCTGGGTGCGGCGGTTGGCCGCCCGCTCGGCTTCCGCCTTCGCGCGCTCCATCTCATACAGCCGGGCGCGCAGGATCTTCAGCGCCTTCGCCTTGTTCTTGTGCTGCGATTTCTCGTCCTGCTGCTGCACGACCAGGCCGGTAGGCAGGTGGGTGATGCGCACGGCGCTGTCGGTGGTGTTGACCGACTGGCCGCCGGGGCCACTTGACCGGAAGACGTCGATGCGCAGGTCCTTGTCGTCGATCTTGATGTCGACGTCTTCGGCCTCCGGCAGGACCGCCACCGTCGCCGCCGACGTATGGATGCGGCCGCTGGCTTCGGTCTCGGGGACCCGCTGCACGCGGTGCACGCCGGATTCGAATTTCAGTCGCGCGAACACGCCGGCACCGGAGATCTCGGCAATGGCTTCCTTGGTGCCGCCGAGCCCCGTCTCCGAGATTTCCATGATCTCAAAGCGCCAGCCATGCAGGGCCGCGTAGCGCTGATACATCCGGAACAGGACGGCCGCGAACAGGGCCGCCTCCTCGCCGCCGGTGCCGGCGCGCACCTCGAGAATGGCATTCTTCTCGTCGGCGGCGTCCTTCGGCAGCAGCATCATCTGGAGCTGGCGCTCCATGCCCGGCAACTTCTCCTTCAGCTGGAAGAACTCGGCTTCCGCGATCTTGCGCATCTCGGGATCGCCCCCGGCCTCGGTCATCAGGCCGGCTAGGTCGCCCAGCTCGCTGCGCGTCTTGCGCAGCGCCTCGACCGCCTGCACGACCGGCGTCAGGTCGGCGTATTCCTTCGACAGTTTCGCGAACGTCTTGGGGTCGGCGTCGGGGGCCGCAAGCGCCGCCGTGAGCTCGTGATGGCGGCCCACCACCTTGTCCAGCTTTTCGTCGAGATTCACGTCGTCACTCCTCGCCCCGCTTGCGGTTCAGCCCGAACAGCTCGTGGAGAAGCCGCTCGGCGTCGCGCCGCGCCGCCGGATCGGCCGCCGCTTCGGCCGCCAGCCGCCGCAACGCCTCCGATGGTTCGTGCAGCAGGCGGTTGATCAAGAGCTCGGTCGCCCGCACCGCGTCGCCGCCCGCTTCGATCAGGACCCGCGCGCGCTGGGTTTCAAAATGGCGGCGCAGCGCGGTGATCGCCGGAGCCGCGGTCCGTCCCGCCCGCTCGCGCGCGAACGCCGCGAGCTCCGCCTCGACGATCGCCCAGGCCTCGGCGGCGGCCGTCTCGCGCGAGGCGCGGCCGCTCATCGCCACGTTCTCCAGGTCGTCGAGGTCGTAACGGAACGCGCCGTCGAGCGGCTCGACGGCCGGGTCGATGTCCGCCGGCACGCCCAGATCGAGCAGCAGCATCGCGCGGCGGCGGCGCAGGCGGAGCGCTGCGTCGACCATCGCCGCCGTGATGCTGAACCGGCCGGTGCCGGCCGCGGTGATCACGATATCGGCCGGCGCCAGGGCCGCGGGCAGCGCCTCGAACGCGGCGACGTGGCAGTCGAGCTGCCGCGCCAGCGCCTCGCTGCGCACCGCGTTCGGGCCGGTGACGGTGAGTCGCTTCAGCCCGGCGCCGCGGAAATGCTCGATCAAGAGCTCGCCCATGTCGCCCGGCCCAACCAGAAGTGCAGCGCAGCCAGTGAGCTGGCCGTGCACGTCGTGCGCGACCTGCACCGCGGCTGAGGCCAGCGTGACCGGCCGCTCGCCGAGTGCGGTCTCACTGCGGGCGCGCTTGGCCGCACCGTAGGCGGCCTGCAGAGCCGAATCGAGCTCCGGGCCGATCAGGCCCGCGTCGCGCGCGCGGCGATGCGCCTCCTTGACCTGGCCCAGGACCTGCGGCTCGCCGATCACCTGGCTGTCAAGCGCCGCCGCGACCGCGAAGATCTGCCGCAAGGCCTCGTCGCCCTCGAGAAAACGGATCTGCCCGCCGAGCGCGTCGGCGCCGAGCCCGGTCCGCGCGGCAAACACCGACAGCAAGCTGCGGGCAAACGCTGCAGGATCGGACGCAGCACCCTGCACCTCGACGCGGTCGCAGGTCGACAGCACGATTGCCTGAGTGAGCCCCGCGGCACGCAGGTCGGCGAGGAAGCCGGCCATCTCGCCGTCCTGGACGAACAGCCGGTCGAGCAACATCGGCGTCGCGGTGCGGTGGGTGAAGCCCACCACCACCGGCCGCAATGCTGTCTCGGAGACGCCGCTCACGGCGCGTCCCCCGCTATCGGAACTGGGCGAGCCGGTCCTTCAGAGCCTCGAGAGGCACCTCGGCCTGCTCACCCGAATCGAGATCGCGCACAGTCGCTGCGTTGCGCTTCAGCTCATCCTCGCCGATGATCACCGCCGCCCGCGCGTTGAGCTTGTTCGCCGCCTTCAGCCGCCGCGACACGTTGCCGCGATAGCCGAGCTCGACCGCGAAGCCCGTCCGCCGCAGCTGCTCGGCGAGCGCGTGTGCGACCCCTTCGCCCTCGGGGCCGACCGGCACGATCGCGATGGGTCTCGCCGGCAGCGGCACGTCGCGCACCAGCAACGCCAGCCGCTCCACGCCCGCGGCCCAGCCGATGCCGGGCGTCGCTGGCCCGCCCATCTGCTCGATCAGCCCGTCATAGCGCCCGCCGGCCATCACCGCACTCTGCGCGCCGAGCTCGTCCGTCGTGAACTCGAACGCCGTGTGGCAGTAGTAGTCGAGTCCGCGCACCAGGCGCTGGTTGCGGCTGAACTTGATGCCGAGCCCGGTCAGCCCGTCGCAGACCTTCTTGAAGAAGTCGCGGGCGCCGTCGGTCAGCGAATCGTCGAACAGCGGCGCATCGGCGACGATGCGGCGATCGCCTTCGTCTTTCGAGTCCAGGATGCGCAACGGATTGCGGTCGAGGCGGCGCTTGCTGTCCTCGGACAAGCCGGATTCGTGGCGTCGCAGATAATCGACCAGCTTCGCGCGATAGGCGCTGCGGCTCTCGGTGTCGCCTAGCGTATTGATCTCAAGCGTCGTGCGCTCGAGGATTCCCAGCGCATCGAGGACCCGCGCCCCCGCCGCGATCGATTCGACGTCGGCGAGGGGCTCGCCCACGCCGATGGTCTCGATGCCGATCTGGTGGAACTGGCGCAGCCGGCCCTTCTGCGGCCGCTCGTACCGGAACATCGGCCCATAATAGAAAAACTTGAGCGGCGCCTGCTGCAGGAGGCCGCCCGAGATCACCGCCCGCGCGACGCCGGCGGTGTTCTCCGGGCGCAGCGTGAGCTCATCGCCGCCGCGCTCGAAACTGTACATCTCCTTGGTGACGATGTCGGACGTGTCGCCAAGCGTGCGCTTGAACACGTCGGTGAACTCGAAGATCGGAGTCGCCATCTCGTGGAAGCCGTACAGGGCCGCGACCCGCCGCGCCACGTCGGCGACGTGGCGGTGGCGCCGCATCTCCTCGGGCAGAATGTCGTGCGTGCCGCGGACCGGCTGGAGAGAGGACATAGGTCGCGTGTCGTCCGGCTGCCCGCCTTCATCCGCACGCAGATGCGCGGATGAAGCGCGGCGGCATATCTATTCCGCAGCCGAGGCCGTCTCGGCGGCTTTGGATTTCTCGATCTCGGCCGCCTTCTTCTCGACCATGCCTACGAGATGGTCGACGATGTTGGCATCCTTGAGCCGGTGGTCGGGCTGCCCCGCCACGTAAACCTGGTGCGTGCCGTTGCCGCCGCCGGTGAAGCCGATATCGGTCTCGCGCGCCTCGCCGGGGCCGTTGACCACGCAGCCGATCACCGACACGGTCATCGGCGTGGTGATGTGGCTCAGCCGCTCTTCGAGCACCTCGACGGTCTTGATGACATCGAACTGCTGGCGGGCGCAGGACGGGCACGCGATCACGGTGACGCCGCGCCGGCGCAGGCCCAGCGATTTCAGCATCTCGTAGCCGGCCTTCACTTCTTCGACCGGATCGGCTGAGAGCGAGACGCGGATCGTGTCGCCGATGCCGGCCCACATCAAGGAGCCGAGGCCGATCGCCGACTTGATCGTGCCCGAACGCAGGCCGCCGGCCTCGGTGATGCCGATATGCAGCGGGAAATCGCCGGCCTCCGCGAGCTGCTGATAGGCGGCCACCGCGAGGAACACGTCCGACGCCTTCACCGAGATCTTGAACTCGTGGAAGTCCTCGTCCTGGAGATATTTCGCGTGGTCGAGCGCACTCTCGACCATCGCCTCCGGGCACGGCTCGCCGTATTTCTCGAGCAGGTCCTTCTCCAGCGAGCCGGCGTTGACGCCGATGCGCATCGAGCAGCCATGGTCGCGCGCGGCCTTCACGACCTCGCGCACGCGCTCGCGGCTGCCGATGTTGCCCGGATTGATGCGCAGGCAGGCGGCACCGGCAGCGGCCGCTTCGAGGGCGCGCTTGTAGTGGAAGTGGATGTCGGCCACGATCGGGATCTTCGCCGCACGAACGATCTCTTTCAGAGCCGCGGTCGATTCCTCGTCCGGGCAGGACACGCGGACGATGTCGCACCCCGCCTCCTCGACGCGGCGGATCTGGTCGATCGTCGCCTTGGCGTCGGACGTGGGCGTGTTGGTCATCGTCTGCACGGTGATCGGCGCGTCGCCGCCGACGGGCACCGAGCCCACGTGAATCTGCCGGCACTTGCGACGGATGATCTGCCGATAAGCCCTGACTGTCATGAACCTCTCCGCGAAAGGCGGGTGTGTCCTAAGACTTATATAGGAATTAAAATCGTCGGACCACAGTCCAGTTGCGCGGCGTTATGAGGCGCTTAGCCCCAGTCGAGGGCGGCGGCGAACAACAACAGCGCCCGATCCGCACCCGGCGGCCCGATCAGCGACACGCCGACGGGGCAGCCCTGGGACGTGGCCAGCGGGAGGCTGATCTGCGGCGCCCCGGTAACGCCGGCGATCGACAGCATGGTGAGCGCCCGCATGCGCATATCGTCGATATCGGGCGAATTGCGGCGCGGCGCAATGCAGGGCCCCGTCGGCACCACGATCAGCCCATCGCCGCCGAGGAGATCCTGCAACGCGGTCCGATACCGTTGCCGGCGCTCGCGGGCAGCCCCTTCGAGCGAGGGGTCGACCGTCCTGGTCCATTCAAAGCGCGCCGCGACTCGCGGTCCGAAGGTCGGCTGTTTCTCCGTGATCCACGGCGCATTGCAGCGCCAGGTCTCGATCGCCTGGATGGTCCGCAAGCAGCTCACCCACTCGCTCATCCCGTCGGGACAGACATCCACGGTTTGCGCGGCGCCGAGCCGGGACGCAAGACGCTCGACCGCCGGCCGGATCGCGGCCATGACGTCGGGCTCGGCGAGCGCCATGACCTCGGCGGCCTGGAACAGGCGTCGCGGAACGAACTCGATCGGGTCCTCGCCGAACAGCACGCGCCCGACACGCTCCATCGTTCCCGCATCGCGCGCGAACCAGCCCACCGTATCGGTGCTGGGCGCCAGCGGCACCAGGCCTGCGGTGGTGATGCGCCCGTGGGACGGCCGCAGCCCGTAGATGCCACAGAAGCTGGCGGGCAGCCGCACCGAGCCGCCGGTGTCGGTGCCGATCGCGAAATCGACGAGCTTGCCGGCGACGGCGGCCGCCGAGCCACTCGACGAGCCCCCCGGGATGCGGCCGGGCGCATTGACGTTCTCGGGCGTGCCGTAGAAATGGTTCTCGCCTTCGACGCCGAAGCACATCTCGTCGCAATGAGTCTTGCCGACGAGATCGGCGCCCGCATCGAGCAGCGCCTGGACCGGCGGCGCTGTCGAGCCGGCCAGCGCGGCGTCGCGCAAGTAATCGGGATTGCCGGCGCCGGTCCGATGCCCGGCGATGTCGAAGACGTCCTTGACGCCGAAGGTCAGGCCGGCCAGCGGGCCGCCACGGTGCCCCTTGATCGAAACGTCGTGGAAGTCGCAGAAGGCGCCGAGGAAATCGCGCATGGGACGATCAGGCGTCGGCCAGCCGCTTCTCGGTCTCGCCGTGCTCGGCGAGGAGCGCCATCAGCTTACGCCGCATGAGCAGGTTGGCTTTGTCGGACGGCATGTGAAACTCCTCGCCCGACGTGGCGTTGAGCGGCGAATCGTACGCCGTCGCCTCCAGAACCATCCGGTCTTCGTTGGTCACCTGGCGGTCGAAGGCGATGATGTCCTTGGCCGGCGCGTCCTCTTCGCGATCGTTGCGGAAGGCGAACTGGATCAGCTGCGAGCGATGGTCGTCGATCGGCGTGGCCGCGGTGACGATCACGTGCTGCAGCCCCGTCGGATACTTGATCCGAAGCTTGCGGCAGAACGGCAGCCACCAGATCCGCAGGTTGTCGCGGACCAGCCGGTCGCCCTCGACTTTGAGATTTTTCTTTTGCAGATCCGGGTTCTTCACGGGTACCAACGAGTGCGTCTCGAATCCCCAGTCGTGCTCGGTGAACGAGAAATCCGCCGGCTCGGGATTTTCGACATCGCCGAAGCTCGCGCGATGCACGTAGGAGAAATGCGCGTTGTCGAACGAATTCTCCATCACGCGGAGCGCCGCGCAATTCCACACCTCGTAGAACTCATGGATCTGCCGGAACCCCGGCTCGGCGGCTTCCGGAATGTCCGGAATGTCGCCGAGCGGCTCGTCCAGGCACACCCACGCATAGCCGTAACGCGCCTCTGTGCGATAGGAGTCGATCTTGAACTTCGGCGGCTTCGCATCCGGCTTCGCCTGCGGGATCCGCACACAGCGCCCGTTCCGGTCGAACGTCCAGCCGTGATAGCCGCAGGAGATCACGCCGTCCCTGACGAAGCCCAGCGACAGCTTGGCCGTACGGTGACAGCAGCGATCGATGCACGCGGCCGGCTGGCCGTCGGCATCGAGCCACAAGACCATCGCCTGGCCGAGCAAGGTGAACGGCTTCGGACCGTCGGCCAAGGCACTCACCGGCATGACCGGATACCAGAACCGGCGCAGCACTTTTTGACGGGTCACCAGCATCGAAAACTCCTCGGCGGCAGAATCGGCCGTTTGCGACGGCATCGGAATTGCAAATTTCTCGCCACCCGCAAGCCCTTGGCGGAATATAAGGGATCGCTGGCGCGCCGCGCTGAGTTTCCACTGCCGCGCCTAATTTTTGGGCAAATTGAGGTTCGTTTGGTGGCACGCACGAAAATGATTCCACTCGGCTCGGCCCCCGCCACCGCCTGGCGCGTCTCGGCCGACAAAGTCGACATGACGCGGTCGCCCGTGCCGCCCCGGCCGATCTCGATCGTGGCGCAGCCGCAATCGATCGTCGTCGATCTCGCCCGCACCGCGATGATCGTGATCGACATGCAAAACGACTTCTGTTCGCCCAAGGGCTGGCTCGCGCATATCGGCGTGGACGTGAGCCCGGCGCGACGGCCTATCACGGCCCTCAACCGCCTCCTGCCGGCGCTGCGCAAGGCCGGCGTGCCGGTGATCTGGGTCAACTGGGGCAATCGGCCCGACAAGCTGAATCTCAGTCCGTCGCTGCTGCACGTCTACAAGCCGACCGGGACAGGCATCGGGCTCGGCGACAAGCTGCCCGGCAGCAAGGCGCCGGTGCTGCAGAAGGGAAGCTGGGCGGCCGCGATCGTCAACGGGCTCAAGACCGACCGCAGAGACATCCATGTTGCGAAATACCGGATGAGCGGCTTCTGGGACACCGAGCTCGACAGCATCCTGCGCAATCTCGGCGTCACCACGCTGCTGTTCGGCGGCGTCAACGCCGATCAATGCGTCCTGTGCACGCTGCAGGACGCGAACTTCCTCGGTTATGATTGCGTGCTGGTGAGCGATTGCACGGCGACGACGTCGCCCAGCTATTGCTGGGACGCGACCCTCTATAACGTGAAACAATGCTTCGGGTTCGTCACCGGATCGCATGACCTTCGCGCCGCGTTGAGAGGCTGACATGGCGGTCGTTGCCAAAGCGATGGGAGAGTGCCGGGCGTATCGCATCTCGCCCGGCGACACGAACTACCTGGCGATCGTCTTCGATCCCAAGGCCGACGGGGTCGATCTCACCTGCGTCGTCGAGATCTTCGAAGCCAAGGGCAAGACGCCGCCCAACGTCCACCAGCGCGCGCACGAGTACTTCTTCGTGCTCGAGGGCGCGGGCTTGGCCTACGCCGATGACGAGCCGCCGGTGCCCCTGAAGGCCGGCGATGCGCTGCTGGTGCGCCCCGGGACCACCCACGTGATCGAGAACACCGGGCCCGGAAAACTTTATACGCTGACCATTCAGACCCCGGACGAGGAGTTCGAAGCGCTGATCCGACGCGGCACACCCGTTCCGCTCGACGCCGAGGACAAGGCGGTGCTGACCCGAGCCCGCCTGATCCGCTGAGCCGCTCAGCCGGATGAGGGTCCTGGTCCTTTACGCGCACCCGCTGCCGGACAGTTTCAATGCCGCCGTCCACCGGACCGCGATCGAGAGCCTCACTGCGGCGGGCCACGAGGTCGACGACCTCGACCTTTACGCCGAGAATTTCCAGCCGGTGCTGAGTGCGGAGGAGCGCCGCCACTATCACGATCTCGGGCGGAACCGCGCCCCCGTGGCGTCTTATGTGGACCGCCTGCAGCGCGCCGAAGCGGTCGTCTTCGTCTTCCCGACCTGGAGCTTTGGATTGCCCGCCATCCTCAAGGGCTGGTTCGATCGCGTGCTGATTCCCGGCGTGTCGTTCACGCTGGGCGACGACGGGATTGCCCGTCCGGCGCTTAAGAACGTCCGTCGCATCGTCGGCGTGTCGACCTACGGCCGGCCGTGGTGGCACGTGCGACTGATCGTCGGCGACTTGCCGCGCCGGCAGATCACGGGCTATTTCCGGTCGCTGGGCGGCGGCGCGCCGGCGAGCTATCTGGCGCTCTACGACATGAACCGCGCCACGGCGCAGCAACGCGAGCGGTTTCTGAATCGCGTCAGGCTAGCGATGGCGCGGCTGTAGATCCCATCCCGAGCAGATGGAACGGGCTCTGCGTCAACGGTCAACGCTCACGTCAATGGTTCGATGGCCGCTTTATGGAGCGATCTCAAGCACTTTCAGGAACCGTTGACGCGTTGATCCGTTTTCCGGGGTCATATCAACGACCGAGCATGCCGGGCGCAAAGAATTGCAAAATTGCACGCATGATTTTCACGGGTGCAATTCTTCTTCGGCTGAATTCAAGAGACGGTTCAACCGCTTGCAGAAACAATTGCAGAATTGCGGCGGTTCGCGGGGGGCGCCCCCCTTTAGGCCGGCGTCCAGCGGCTCATCTTGCCGGGATTCATCAGCCCGTAGGGATCGGCCTGCCGCTTGAACGCGAGCTGATGATCGGCATCCGCGATCTTCGGCCCCTTGTCTTCGAGGATATAGGTGTGCGGGTTGGAGATCCTGACCCCGTGCTCCTCGTGATAGCGGATGATCTCGTAGAGCCGCTCGGCGGTGGTATAGCGCACGACCTGCAGGGCGCTGCACGAGATTCCGGCGGGCCGGCGCTGGAACTCGCAATGCATCATGACCTCGTCGCCGAATGTCCGGAACATGTGCTCGACCTGGGCGAGGTTCTGCCCGGGCGTGAAGATCGACTGCAGATACGTTACCGTCTTGTCGACCTTGAGCACCTGCAAGGTCGTGTGGTTCCACGCGTATTCGTAGAGCGGGACTTCGGCCGTGTCGCCCGCGGCCGGCGTCACACGCTCGAGCGTGATCGTGCCGCCCGCCGCCGCAACGAGGGCGCGGAAACTTTCCAGCGACGGTGGCGCGATCATCGCGAACACGACATGCCGGCCCTCTGGCAGCGCGCCCTGCAACGGCTTGAAGTAGCTCGGGATCGGCCAGGCGATCAGCGTGTCGAGCTTGCAGACGATGCCGGACGATTCGCCGAGCGTCTGCGCAAACCGCGCCGCCTGCATGAAGTCCTCGAACGCCGCGATCGCCTCGACCCACGGCCAGGCATGCGACAGCGGCATCTCGACCTCGGTGATGATGCCGTTGGTGCCGTAAGCGTGCAGCACGCCTTGAATGTCGGCGCCGCGCAGCTCGAGGGCCCGCGGCTCGTCTTCCATCGTCACGACCCGCAAAGCCGCCACATTGCCGGGCTCGCGCAGCTGTCCGTAGCGGATCGAACCGACGCCGACCGAGCCGCCGGCCACGAAGCCGCCGACCGTGGCCGTGCGGCGGGTGGACGGGTGCATGCGCAACTCCCAGCCGCTTGCCGCTCCCGCGATGTCGATGTCGATCAGCTTGGCGCCGGCCTCGAAGCGCCCGACGCCGTCCTTGAGCCAGAGAGTGCGGCTCATGTTGCTGACGTCGAGCAGTACGCCGCCGGCAAGCGGCACCATCTGGCCGTAATTGCCGGTCCCGCCGCCGCGCACGGTGAGCGGAACGCGGCGCGCCACGCATTCGCGGGCGACGCGCAGCACGTCGCTCTCATGGCGCGGCATCACCACGAGATCGGCCGCCTTACCGCGCAGCTCGGCTTTGAGGATCGGGCTGTACCAGAAGAAATCGCGGCTTTTCAGGCGCACCAGAGCCGGATCGTCGAGAAGCGGGACCCCCTCCAGCGCCGCTTTCAGAGCGGCCATGGTCGCCGGCGACGGCCGCGGCAGGGATGCCGGGCCGTCATTCGCCGCCGGAGTCGGCATCACTCGGCGGCCTCGGCGCGAATGACTAGATCGTCGAGCTCGCGATAGTCGGGCAGGGTCGTGTCGATCGCGCGACCCTGGCGCAGCACCACCCGGTCGTGCTGGCGGCGTGACAGCAGCTCGCTCATGCTGCGGCCGCGGAACAGCACGAGGTCGGCGGGTGCTCCGACGCGGATGGTCCCGCGATCGCGCAAACCCATGACGGCCGCCGGCGCGGCGGCGACAGCGCGTGGCCAGTCGGCGTAGGGCCGGTCGAGATGCGCGATCCGCGCGGCCTGGGTGAAAACCTCATGCATGTCGTGATCGCCGAAGCCGTAGAACGGATCGCGGCAGTTGTCGCTGGCCACCGATACCGAGAGCCCGCGCGCCTTCATCTCATGTAGCAGGGTGACGCCCCGCCAGCGGGGCGTCCGGCCGGGCTGGCGGTCCTGGAGATAAAGGTTGCACATCGGCAGGCTGACCACGGCGATGCCCGCGTCGGCGCATGCCATGAGCGTGTCGTTGATCAGCGCCTCCGGCTGAACGGCAAGGCTGCAGCAATGCCCGCACAGGATGCGACCCTTGAAGCGGCGGCGGATCGCGGTTCGCGCGATGTAGCCGAGCGCCACCGCACCCTGGTCGCCGCTCTCGTCGACATGCAGGTCGAGATCGAGCCCGCGCGCCTCGGCGAGCTCGAAGACGCGATCGAGCAGCAGCGGAAACTCCGGCGGGATGTTCTTGTGGTCTTGGCCGCTGAGGCGAGTGACGGCGCCGAGCTGGCCGCCGGATTCGGCCACGATGTCGGCCAGCCGCTCGCCGGGTGGAGTGCCGAAGAAATCGATCGGCGCCAGCGACGTCGCCTGAAGATCGATACGGCCGGCCCAGCGCTCGCGCAGGTCGCGGAACACGCCCCACGAGATCGGCGCCTGATTGCCGTGGGAATCGAGATGGGTGCGGATCGCCGCCGTCCCGTGCGCATACGAGCAGCGCAGACCGAACTCGAAGCGCCGGCGCACATCTTCGGCCTTCCAGTTGGCTTCGCGGTCGGCGCTGGTCGTCGTGAAGGCGCCGGTGAAGCTGCCGTCGGGATTGGCGGCGCGCGGCCAGATATGGCCCTTGTCGAGATGGGTGTGCAGGTCAACGAAGCACGGCCACACCTGGCCGAATTGCAGATCTACGGCACCGGCCGCCGCGAAGCTTCCCGCCGGCGCCACCGCCGCGATGCGCCCACCGCGGATCTCGAGATCGATTTCGATCAGCCCGTCGGCATCGACCGGCCCGGCGACGGCTGCCTCGAGCAATGCCTGCGGCGTCCGGGCGCGGCGCAGGCGGACGTCGCCCGGGGGAATGGCAACGAAACCCATATCGTGATACTCGCGGTTAGTTCTCGCGCCGGATCGCGCTCTCGTGCCATTTGCGCAGGCAGAGATGCGAGATCAGCGACAGGCACAGGAAGATGACGATACCGGTGAGCGAGATCAGCAGCAAGGCCGCGAACATTCGCGGAATCTGAAGCTGGTATCCGGATTCGAGGATCCGGTACGCGAGGCCGGAGGCGCGCCCGCCCGTGCCGGCCACGAACTCGGCGACGATGGCGCCGATCAGCGACAAGCCGCCCGAGATGCGCAGGCCGCCCAGAAAATACGGCATGGCCGACGGCAGCCGCAGATTGCGCAGCACCTGGCCGCGCGAGGCGCCGTAGAGCTGAAACAGATTGATCAGGTTGTGATCGGCGCTGTTCAGCCCGAGCGTCGTGTTCGACAGGATGGGGAAGAACGCGACGATCCAGGCACAGATGAGGAGCGCCAGGCGCACGTCGTTCACGTAGATGATGATCAGCGGCGCGATCGCCACGACCGGCGTCACCTGCAGAATCACCGCGTAGGGGAAGAACGACAGCTCGATCCATTTCGACTGGCTGAACAGGACCGAAATGAAGACGCCGAGCGCCACCGCGACGATGAGCGCCATGAACGTGATCTGCAGCGTGATCCATAGCGAAGTCGAGAGCGTGCCCCAATCCTTGATCAGGGTCTGCACGATCAGGATCGGGCCGGGCAGGATGAAAACCGGGATGTGGTTGATCCGCACCACCAGCTCCCACAGGCCCAGCATGACGACGCCGATCGCCAGCGGCGCCAGGATCTTCGGCCATGTCGAAACCGCCAGGCCCAGCACCCGCCGCTCGCGCGGCACGACGACGGCCTCCGCGTCGGTGCCCTGGAAGGCGTTGACGTCGATGGCGCTCATGCCGCCGTCGCTCCGCGGACGGAGCTATGGCGGCCGAGCCCGCCGAAGCCGAATGGAGCAAGGCGAAGGCGGGTCATGCGGCGATCGCCTCGCCCAGCGTGTGCGACACGCGGCGGCAGAAGTCGCTGTAGACGGCTGAGGTGCGGAACGCCTCGTCGCGGGGATACGGCGCGTCGATGGTGATGTCGGCCATCACTCGCCCCGGACGCGCCGCCATCACCACGATACGCTGCGACAGATACACGGACTCGAACACCGAATGGGTGACGAAGAGAACGGTGAAGCGGTGGCTGCGCCACAATTCCAACAGGTCGTTGTTGAGCTTGAAGCGGGTGATCTCGTCGAGGGCCGCAAAGGGCTCATCCATGAGCAGAACACTCGGCCGCGTCACGATCGCCCGCGCGATCGACACCCGCATCTTCATGCCGCCGGAGAGCTCGCGCGGATAGGCGTTCTCGAAGCCCGCCAGGCCGACATTGGCCAGCGCCTCGCGGGCGCGGCTCCGCGTCTCCGGCTTCGGAACTCCGGCGAGCTTCAGCGGCAGCATCACGTTCTTGATCGCCGTCGCCCACGGCATCAGGGTCGGCTCCTGGAACACGAAGCCGAGATCGCGGATCGGCTTGCCGGCTGCGTCATATTGGGCGCTCGGCCAGTCGATGGCGCCGGCGGACGGCTCGCCCAGACCCGCGATCATCCGCAGCACCGTGCTCTTGCCGCAACCCGAGGGCCCGAGCAGGCTCACGAAGCTGTGCCGCTCGACAGCGAGGTTGCAATCCTTGACCGCGAGCGTGCCATTGGAAAACCGCTTGCTGACCTGCTGCAGCTGAATGACCGGTTTTTCGCGGGATGAGTCGGCGGGCGAAGCCGGCGGCGGTGGCGGCGCCATCCGGGCAAGTATAGCGTTCACATCCCCACCCGCTTGTTCACGAACTGCAACGTGTAGCCCTTCTTGTAATCGAGATCGGGCGGGTACACGCCGGCGCCCGACATCAGCTTGAAGAATCGCTCCCAGCGCTCGTCGGTCATGGCGCCGATACCCAGCGTCTTCGAATCGCCCGAGTCGACGATGCCGGAGTCGCGCATGGCCTGGATCGCATAGGCGATCTTCTCGTCGGTCATCTCGGGGTTGTCGGCCTTGATCATCGCGTTGGCCGGCGCCGGATCGCCGAAGATGTAGCTCTTCCAGCCTTCGATCGAGGCGTTGACGAAGCGCTGGACGTAGTCGGCGCGCTTCTCGACGTTCTCGCGCGAGGTGTTGATCGTCGTCTGGTAATTGTCGTAGCCGGCGTCGGCAAACAGATGGACCACCGGCTTCACGCCGGCAAGCTGGACCGCGAACACCTCGCTGGTGACGAAGCCCTGCTGGATCGCGTTCTTATCCGCGAGGAACGGCGCCAGATTGAAGGTATAGGGCCGGATCTGATCGTCGGTGTAGCCGAACTTCGCGCGCAGGAACGGCCAGTAGCTGGTCCGCCCGGCGGCGCCGATCATGATCGGCTTGCCCTTGAGATCGGCCAGCGCGTCGTTACCCACGCCGGGATGCGAGATCAGGACCTGCGGGTCTTTCTGGAACGACGACGCGACGACGATGAACGGCAGGTTCTCGCGCACGTAATTGAAGCCGGCGAGCGCGTTGCTCATGACGAAGTCCACCTTGCCGGCGAGCAGCAGCGCGTTCACGTCCATTTGCGGTCCGCCCATGTGGACCTCGGCATCCAGGCCGTATTTCTTGTAAAGGCCGGTCGCCAGCGCCTGATAGAAGCCGCCGTGCTCGGCCTGGGCGCGCCAGTTGGTCTGGAAGATCGCCTTATCATCAGCCTGGGCGCCGCCGACGATCCCCAGAGGCCCCAGCACAACGACACACGCGAGGGCGGCCCGGCGGAAAATTTGGCAATAGCGCATCGATACCTCCTCGCAAAAACGCGTGTGGCTTGAGGAGAGATCAGCAAAGCGCGTACCAAGCCGTTTGGCCGGCACCGACGTTGCCGCCAAGCCTATATTGATGAATATTTGAGCAGACTGAGTGCGGCGACTGACCGCCTTTTAGGCGGTCTTCAGGGTCGCCAGCGGGAAACGGTCGATTTCGCGCAGGAGCTGAACCAGGCGCTGCGCGTAATGGTCGACGAGCTTCGCCCCGCGGGCGGCGTCGGCCGCCGCCGCGTTGCCGCAGGCGCCGTCGGGATTGAGGTCCTGGGTCTGCCAACCGAATCCGACCTTCCCTTCCGGCGTCAGCATTTCATACTCGCTCTCCATCTTCACCGAGAGCGGCACGAAATCCCGCGCCTTGTCCATTTTCACCAGTTCGCGGCGGAGATGCAGCATGATCGACGTCTCAACGGTACCGCCGTGGATGCCGTGTTTCAGCTCGTCGTCCGGAAACATCCCGGGCGGCTTGCCGAGCGCATAGGAGTGCGCGGTAACCACGAACATGCCGTGCCGGACGCGCAGGTCACGGGCGACGATGTCGGCGACCTGGGGCTGGCCGCCATGGCTGTTGAACAGCACCAGCTTGCGGATCTTCGCGCGCGCGACACTGTCGCCGATCTCGGTCCACAGCCGGATCAGCGTTTCGGCGGACAGGGACAGCGTGCCGGGAAACGCGGTGTGCTCATTGCTTTTACCGACCGGCATCGCGGGCAGCACGGTGACCGGCAGCTCGGCGGGCATGAGCTCCATCGCCCGGCTGAGCACGCCCTCGTTGATGCGAGCATCGACCTCGACCGGAAGATGCGGTCCGTGCTGCTCGATCGCCGCCACCGGCAGGATCGCGATGACACGCGCCGCATCCAGGGCCGCGAAGTCCTCGGTCGTCATTTCCTGCCAGAATCTTCGGAGCGCCATCACTGCCTCGTTTTGAGGTAAATAGAGCAAGCGACATGCCATGCCCCGCGGGTGTCGTGGCAGGAAAATTGCTGATTTCGGCGCGGACGTTAAGGAGTTTCGGGCGATGCTGGTCACCCAACAGCCGGTCCTGCGGCGGTTCTGGTACCCCGTGATGCCGGTGGCGATGCTGAGTGCGGGCCCCAAGCCGTTCCGGCTGCTCGGCGAGGATATCGTGCTGTGGCTCGATGCCGGCGGAGCGCCCTGCGCCATGGCCGACCGATGCTGTCATCGGACCGCGAAGCTGTCCTGCGGCTTCATCGACAACGGCGCCATCGTGTGCGGTTATCACGGCTGGACCTTCGACCGGTCCGGAGCCTGCATCCGCATCCCCCAGGCCAAGGATCCGAGCCGCAAGGTGAACTTCAAGGTGCCGAGCTTCCGCGCCGCGGAGCGGTACGGCCATGTGTGGGTGTGCCTCGGCGAACCGCTCGCCGACATCCCGGATTTCGAGGAGGCCGACCAGCCCGGATTCCGCCGCATCGATCAATTCTACGAAATATGGCGCTGCGCCGGCCTTAGGCTGATGGAGAACTCGTTCGACAACGCGCATATCGCGTTCGTCCACCGCGAGTCCTTCGGCAATGTCGAAGAGCCGGAGCCAGCCTCGATCGAGGTCACCGAGACGCCGGCCGGCCTCGAATTCAAATCCGAGATTCCAGTGGTGAACCGCGATCTCGGCAGCGCCATCACCGGTACGGGCGGCGGCAACACGGTGCGCCACACGCATGCCAAATGGTATCTGCCGTTCACCCGCAAGCTCGGCATCACCTATCCCAACGGCCTCAAGCATTCGATCATCACCAGTGCCACGCCGATCGACGACGCGTCGTCGATGATCGTGCAATTCGTCTTCCGCAACGACACCGAAGACCAGGTAAAGGCGGCCGACGTGATCGCGTTCGACCGCAAGGTCACCTCGGAAGACCGGCCGGTGCTCGAATCGACGGAGTTCGACGTGCCGCTGCACCGCGCGAGCGGCCGCGAGTTCCACATGCCGTCCGACAAGCCGGGCCTGATCATGCGCCGGCGCTTCCTCGATCTGCTGCAGGCCCACGGCGAGCGCGAGGTCACCGGAAATATCGGTCTCGCCCGGTCCGAAGCGGCGGAGTAGCAGTCGCTCGCGAGGCCTGTTTTCTGGGCGCCCGCCGCAATTTTCAGCAGACGCGAACGACCGGCCCCGCGCCTCAACGCTTACCCGCTGGAATCGCGCGTGGAATCGCCGCTTCCATGGCACAGCAATTGAATTGTCCGGGCCCATGAGTACGCCCGTGCCGGTCATCGACATCGCCCCGTCGCTGTGGGGAACGGCGGCCGCGCGGCAATCGGTGGCGCGCGAGATCAGGCGCGCCTGCGAGACCATCGGCTTCCTGACGATCACCGGCCACGGCGTGTCGCAGCATCTCATCGACGACGCCGATGGGCTGTCGCGCGAGTTCTTCGATCTCCCGCTCGATGAAAAGCTGAAGATCGACATCGGGACGGGCAAGCGCGGCTACCGGCGGATAGCCACCAGCGCGCTCGCCGGCAGCCTCGGCACCGACACCCCGCCCGATCTCCGCGAGCAGATCGTCAGCGGACAGGAGGCGGCCGCAGGCGATCCGTATTACCAGCGGCCGGGGGCCGCGGCGTTCTTTCCGCCGAACGTGTGGCCGCAGCGCCCGATGTCGCTGGCGCCGGTCTGGCGCGCCTACTATCACGTGTGCACGCATCTCGCGACGCACCTGATGCGGCTGTTCGCGCTGGCGCTCGACCTGCCGGAGTGGTTCTTCGAGGACAAGGTGGACCGCCACATCACCCAGCTCATCTCGGTCAACTATCCGGCCCAGCCGGAGGCGCCGCTGCCGGGACAACTGCGCGCCGGTGCCCATACCGATTTCGGAAGCCTGACGCTGCTCGCGACGGACGGCACGCCGGGCGGCCTGCAGGTCATGATGCCGAACGGCGAATGGCACGACATCGTGCCGGTGAAGGGCGCCTACATCGTCAATCTCGGCGACCTGATGGCGCAGTGGACGAACGACCGCTGGCGCTCCACCCTGCACCGCGTGGTCAATCCGCCGAGCGAGGTGGCGGCGGACAGTCGGCGGCATTCGATGGTGTTCTTTCACCAGCCGAATTTCGACGCGCTGATCGAATGCCTGCCGACCTGCGTGGCCCCCGGCGAGCGGCCGAAGTACCGGCCGGTGACATCGGGCGAGCACCTCGCCGACAAGCTGGCCAAGATCCGCGGCAAGAAGCCAGCGCCCGAACCAGCCGTCGCCGACAACGTTACCCTGGAGACTCACCATGCGTAGATCCGGATTTTTGATCGCGGCGGCGCTGTGCGCTGCGGCATGGCCGCTCGCCGCCGACGCCGCCGACAAGGTCAAGTTTCAGCTGAGCTGGCGCGCGCAAGCCGAGCATGGCTGCTACTATCAAGGGGTGGCGGCCGGAATTTATGCGCAGCACGGCCTCGACGTGACCATCGAGCAGGGCGGTCCGCAGATCGCCACCCAGCAGATCCTGATCTCGGGCAAGGTCGAGTTCGCCATGGGCTCGAATTCGTTCAATGCCTTCAACTACGTCCGCGAGAACATCCCGATGGTGGTGATCGCGGCGGTGCTGCAGAAAGACCCGCAAGGGCTGCTGGCGCATATCGGCGTCGGCCACGACACGCTGGCCTCGCTGAAGGGCGACACGCCGGTCTATGTCTCCAACGTCTCGCGCGTGACCTGGTGGCCGTTCCTGCGCGTCAAATACGGCTTTGTCGACGAGCAGATGCGGCCCTACACGTTCAACATGGCGCCGTTCCTCAACGACAAGACGGCGGCCCAGCAAGGCTTCGTCACCAACGAGCCCTACCAGGCCGAACTCGCCGGCACCAAGGTCAATTTCTTCCTGCTCGCCGACCACGGCTATGATGATTACGCCTACACGATCGAGACCTCGAAGGAGCTGGCGGAGAAGAATCCCGATCTCGCGCAGCGCTTCGTTAACGCCACCATTGAAGGCTGCTACAGTTATCTGAACGGCGATCCCTCGGCCGCGAACAAGCTGATTCTGGAGGCCAATCCGCAGATGACCCCGGAAATCATCGCCAACAGCATCAAGGTGATGCGGGCGCAGAAGCTGATGACCGGCCTCGACGCCGAGACGCTTGGCGTCGGCGCCATGACCGACGCGCGGTGGGCGTCGTTCTTCGAGTCGACGGTCAAAGCGGGGCTGTATCCCGCCGACCTCGACTACAAGCGGGGCTACTCATTGCAATTCATCAACAAGCGCCACGGCCTGGCGACGAACTGACGCCGCCACAGCGCCACAGGAGACACGACCATGCTCGCGACCAAGCAAAACGTTCTGCGCCGCTTCTGGTATCCGGTGATTCCGGTCGAGGATCTCGCGAACGGCCCCAAGCCCTTCACCTTGCTCGGCGAGAACATCGTCCTGTGGCTGGACGCGGACGGCAAGCCGGCGGCGACGATCGACCGCTGCTGCCACCGCACGGCGAAATTGTCCTGCGGCTTCGTCGAGGACGGCAATATCGTCTGCGGCTATCACGGCTGGACGTTCGACCGCGACGGCAAGTGCCTGCGCATGCCGCAGGCGAAGGACCCCGCGCGCAAGGTCAATTTCCGCATCGACGGCTATCGCTGCGAGGCGCGCTACGGTTATGCCTGGGTGGCGCTGGACGAGCCGCTGACCGGCATCCCCGAGGTTCCCGAGGCCGACGACCCGGCTTTCCGCCGCATTCCGCAATTCTACGAGGAATGGCGCTGCTCGGGGCTCCGGTTGATGGAGAACTCGTTCGATGCGTCGCACCAGCCGTTCGTGCACCGCGGCACGTTCGGCGACATCAACAAGCCGCAACCCTTCGACTTCACCATCGAAGAGCATGATTGGGGCTTCCGCGCCGTCGGCACCTCGGAGGTGATCAACCCCGACCTGTCGAAGAAGGTGCTGAACATCCAGTCCGAGCGCACGACCCGCATCCGCAACAACGCCTGGTGGATGCCGTTCACCCGCCGGCTCGGCATCGTCTACCCGAATGGGTTGAAGCACGTCTTGATCACCTCGGCGACGCCGATCGACGACGAGCGGTCGATGATCGTGCAATTCGTCTATCGCAACGACACCGAGGAGCAGGCCAAGGCGGCCGATATCGTGGCGTTCGACCGACAGGTGACGATCGAGGACAAGCTCATCCTCGAGAACGTCGACCAGGACGTGCCGCTCGACGGTGCGGGCGAGCTCAACATGCCGTCCGACAAGCCGGGCCTGATCATGCGGCGCAAGTTCCTCGCCCTGCTCGCCGCCCACGGCGAGACCGAGATCCGCCGCAGCGGCCCGGTCGGAGCGCCGCGCGCCAACATCGTGACCGCGGCGGAATAGCCGGCGCGAACGGCCTTTGCGGCCCCTGTCGCGGTTGCTACAATCGCGGCTGAGGGTGAGGAAATGCGACCCAAAGGCCAACCGCCGATGACCGGGCGCCCCGGACGGTCCGACGGCCTGCGCCGCGCCCGCGGCCGCTGGCGACCTAAGAGCTGAATACGGCGCCGCCGTCCGCGGTCGCCGCTTTCGCGCAAGGCGCGTGCCCGCCGCTGCGCGGCTCCCGTTCAGGTTCAGTCTGCACCAGCGCGCGTCGACGCGCCCCGGCTGCCCACGCCGCCCAAGGACCCTTCAATGCCGCCCGTCGCCGCCGAGCTCCTGATCCGCAACCTGCGCCCGTGGGGTGTGACCGGCGGGCGCCACACCGGCACGCTCGACCTGGCCGCGGTCGACGGCAAATTCGTGCTCGCCACACCGGACATCCAGGCCAAGCAGGTGATCGATGCCGGCGGGCGGCTTGCGGTTCCGGGCTTCGTCGATCCGCATATCCATCTCGACAAGGTGATGATCAACCGCGACGTGCGGACGAATCGGACCGGCACGCTCACCGAGGCGATCGAGATCATCTGGGAGAAGAAACGGCAATACACGGTCGAGGACATCGTGGCACGGGCCGGTGCGGTCATCGTATCGGCGGTGGCCAACGGGGTCACGCGGCTCCGCACCCATGTCGATGTCGACACGATCGGCGGCTTGCGGCCGCTCGAAGGGGTCCTGGCGGCGCGCGAGAAATATCGTGACGCGATCGACATCCAGATCGTCGCCTTCCCGCAGGAGGGCATTCTGCGCGACAAGGGCACCGAAGAGCTGATGTGGAAGGCGATGGACATGGGGGCCGATGTCGTCGGCGGCATGCCGTTCAACGAAGACAGCCCCGTGGAGAGTGCCCGGCACATCGCGATCGCCTTCGAGATCGCGAAAAGCTTCAACGCCGACATCGACATGCATGTCGACGAAACCGACGACCCAAAGGCGCGGACCTTGGAGATGCTGGCCGAGCAGACCATGGCCAACGGCTACGAGGGCCGCGTCACGGCGGGGCATACCTGTGCCCTCGCGGCCTATCCCGCCGACTACGCCCGCGTCGTCATCGACAAGGTGAAGCGCGCCCGGCTCCACATGATCACCAACCCGGCGACCAATCTCATGCTGCAGGGCCGCCTGGACGCCGAGCCGAAGCGGCGCGGCATCACCCGCGTGGCGGAGCTGCTCGCGGCCGGAATCAACGTCTCGTTCGGCCAGGACTGCGTGCGCGATACGTTCTATCCGTTCGGCCGCGACGATCCGCTGGAAGTCGCCATGATCACCGCCCATGCCGCGCATCTGAGCCAGCCGCCGCAGATCGAGCAGCTGTTCGCCATGCCGACCGTCAACGCCGCCAAGGTGCTGCGGCTGCCGGATTACGGCCTGCGGCCCGGCTGCGCGGCCGACGCGGTGATCCTCGACGCCCCGGATGCGGCCGAGGCGATCCGGCTGCAGGCGCCGCGCCGGTGGGTCGTCAAGCGTGGCCGCGTCGTGGCCGAAACCGAGATTCGCCGCCGGACCTGGATCTGACGGCACACACCAGACATAGACGATGAGGAGACGAGCGTGAGCAGAGGTTTTCGCGAAGTGGGACGGCTCGATTTGCCCGGCGGCGGCCAGGTCACGGTGCAGGGCAACCATGCCTATGTCGGTCACATGGGGCCGCCGCACGGCACGTCGGTCATCGACGTGTCCGACCCCAAGCACCCGAGGCTGCTCAGCACGCTCGAGGTGGCGAAGCACACGCATTCGCACAAGGTGCGGGTGCACGGCGACGTGATGCTGATCAACTACGAGCAGTTCGGCCGGCTCGATCCCGAGTTCCGCGGCGGGATGAAGGTGTTCGACATCTCGAACAAGTCGCGACCATCCGAGATCGCGTTCTTCCAATGTGACGGCGGCGGCATGCACCGCTTCGATTACGACGGCACCTATGCCTACATCTCACCGCAGGTGCACGGGTGGTACGGCAACATCATGATGATCGTCGACATGCGCGACCCGAAGCGGCCGCAAGAGGTGTCGAAGTGGTGGATGCCGGGCCAGTGGGTCGCCGGCGGCGAGAAGCCGACCTGGCAGAACGCCCGCCATCGCTGCCATCATCCGCTCCGGCTCGGCAACCGCCTCTACACGAGCTACTGGCACGGCGGCTTCGTCATCCTCGACATCGACGACATCGCCAAGCCGAAGCTGGTCGGCCACCTCGACTGGAGCCCGCCCTACCCCTGCCCGACCCACACCGCGCTGCCGATCCCGCACGAGATCGGGGGACGGAAGTTCCTGGTGGCCACCGACGAGGAGGTCTCCGACCGGCTGACGCCGACGCCCAACGCCTTCCTGTGGGTGGTCGACGTGACCGACGAGACCAAGCCGGTTCCGGTCGCCACGTTCCGCGTGCCGCACGACAAGCCGTTCGACAAGGAATGCTGGTTCGGCGCCCATCAGCCGCAGGAGCAGGTCGACGGCAATGTGTTGTTCGTGACCTGGTTCGCCGGGGGCTTGCGCGCGGTCGACATCAGCGATCCCTATGCGCCGCGCGAGGTCGGGCATTTCATGCCACGGCCGGGCGCCGGCCAATCGATCGTGCAGAGCAACGACGTGTTCTACGACCGCAAGACCGGCCTGATCTACGTGCTCGACCGGCTGAACGGGCTTGACATCGTCGAATTTAAGGCCTGAGACACAACCGACTTCATCAGAGAGGGGCGGATATGATCATGTGGTGGGGGCGCCTGGCGGCGTCGGTGATCGTCTTGGCGATGGCAGCGGCCTCGCCCGCGGGTGCCGCCGAACCCGCTAACGTGAAGTTCTCGCTCGACTGGCTTCTCCAGGGCCAGCAGGCGCCGTTCATCCTGACCCAGGAGCGCGGCTACTACCGCCAGGCCGGCGTCAACCTCACGGCGCTGGATGCCGGCCGCGGATCGACCGACACCATCGGCAAGGTCGCCAGCGGCGTTTACGAGATCGGGTTCGGCGATCTGGGGGCGTTGATCGAGTTCAACGCCAAGAACCCGGGTAAGGAGATGATGGGCGTGCTGATGATCTACGATCAGGCGCCGCTCGCCATCGTGTCGCTCAAAAAGGCCGGGATCAACAAACCGGCCGACCTCAAGGGCAACAAGGGCGCGGCCCCATCGTTCGATTCGACCTACCGGCTGTTCAACGTGTTCGCGCGGGTGAACGGCTTCGATCCGGCCGGCGTCCAGTGGGCCAATGTGGCCCCGCAGCTGCGCGAGCCGATGCTGGCGCGGGGCGAGACCGACGCCATCGCCGGATTCAGCTTCACCTCGCAGCTGTCGCTGCGCGGCCTCGGCGTTCCCGACGCCGCCATCAGCACCCTCATGTATCGCGACCACGGCGTCGACATGTATTCGAATGTCGTCATCGTGGCACCGTCGTTTCTGAAGGCGCGGCCGGACGCGGTGCGCGGATTCGTCAAGGCGACGATTCACGGCTGGCGCGACGCGTATGCCGACCCCGCCGCCGCCATCGCGGCGCTAAAACGCCGCGATCCGTTGACGGATGAGGCGGTCGAGATCGAGCGGCTGAAGATGGCGTTCGACTTCATCTTCACCTCGCATGTGCGGCGAAGCGGGATGGGCGACGTCGAGCCGGCCCGACTGCAGAAGAACATCGACCTGGTCACGGAGGGCTTTCAGCTCCCGCGCAAGATCAAGCCGGACGAGGTGTTCAGCGCCGCCTATCTGCCGGCGCCCGCCGAGCGCGGGGTGACGCAATAGCGCCCCGGCCCGGCGGTTACAGCGTACGGCTTACTGCGGCTTCTCGCAGTTGACCATCCACGGAATGCCGAAGCGGTCGGTCAGCATGCCGAAGCGCTGGGCCCAGAAGGTCTCCTGGATCGGCATGGTCACGACACCACCCTCGGACAGAGCCTGGAACACGCGCTCGGCCTCGGGCGGGGCGTCGATGCCCACCGACACCATGACGCCTTGCGGCTTTTGATAGCGGTCGGGCGGCGCGTCGGAGCCCATCAGGGCTACGTCGCCGATGCTCATGCGGGTATGCATGATCTTATTGCGCCAGTCCGGCGGGGTTTGCGTCGCCATCGGCGACTCCCCGTATCGCATCGTCATGAGAGTCTTTCCGCGAAAGACCTGTTCATAGAACTTGAAGGCGGCTTCGCAATCGCCGTTGAACGCCAGATAGGGATTGAGTTGCATGGTCGGCTCCTTTTAGTCGGCGGCTTGAGGAAGGATTTCGCGCGGGCGCAAGGTCATCAAGGCGAGTGCCAGTGCCCCCACCGCGCACAGCGCGATGGTGGTCACCATCGGGAACGCCGTTCCGTCGAACACCAGGCTGACGATGACGATCATGACGCCGCCGGCGACCATCTGAAGCGTGCCGCCGAGCGCCGACGCCATGCCGGCGATCGGCCCGTGATCCTCGAGCGCCAGCACCATGGTCGATGGAATGACCAGGCCAAGGCAGGCAAAGGCGACGAACAGCATCCCGATCAGCACCGCCAGACTGTCGACGCCGGCCGCCGTGACGATGAACAGGGCCACCGCAAACAGCGCGAACAAAAAGGCGGCGGTGGCGACCACCCGCGACATGCCGAACCGCATGCCAAGCCTGGCGGCAAACTGCGAGGCGCCGATGAAACCGACCGCATTGGCCGAGAAGGCCAAGCCGTATTCGGTCGGCGTCAGACCGAAATGGCCGATATAGACGAACGACGAGCTGGCCAGGAAGGCGAAGAAGCTCGACATGCCGAGGCCGCCGATGAACGTCAGTCCGATGAAACGCCCGTCGCGCAGGAGTTCCCCGAATCCGCCGAGCACGCTGCCGAGGCTCACCGTGATGCGGTCCTCGGCCGGACGCGTCTCCCGGAGACACGCCGCGACCAGCACGAAGCCCAGGGCCGCGACCACGGTGACGGCGGCGAAGACGGCGCGCCAGCCGAAGGGCACGATGAGCGCACTGCCGGTCAGCGGGGCCAGGATCGGCGACACGCTCAACACCAGCATGACCGTTGCCATCAGCCGCGTCGCCTCGACGCCGGTGTGGAGATCGCGAATGATCGCGCGCGGGATCACCATCGAGGACGACGCCCCCATGCCCTGAACGAAGCGGAACAGGATCAGCCACTCGATGCTGGGTGCGGCACCGCAGCCGATTGAGCCGATAGTGAACAGCGTCAGGCCGACATAGAGGGGCGCTTTGCGCCCGACCATGTCCGAGACCGGGCCATACACGATCTGGCACAGGCCGAAGGCCACGAAGAAGGCCATCAGCGTCATCTGCGTCGCCGCCGTCGAGGCCTGGAGATCGGCCGCGATCGTCGGCAGCGCCGGCAGATACATGTCGATCGCGAACGGGCCAATCGCCGCCAGCAGGCCGAGAGTAATTGCGTTTTTTGCGTAGCTCGAAATCATGACGATGCTTTGCGTCTCAAGTGGTGGGGAGCCGAGCCTGACAGCGGAAATTGACATGGCAATGACCGATTATGCGGGGCCGCCGTGCAGCGCCGGCGGGGCAGCCCTGCGGGCAAGCCTCGTCATGTCGCCACCGCATTTTTCCACAGGCCCATCATGCGGCCTTCGGGATCGGTGAACAGCGAGAATGAGCCCATGCCGGGCACCGTCTGCTCGTCGACGTGGATCTTGCCGCCGGCGGCGACGATCTTGTCGCGGTAGGGTGCCAGGTCGTCGACCGCGATATAGAAGAGCATGTTCCCGGGCCACGGCTCCGGGCGATCCGGCTTGACGATGCCGCCATTGATGCCGGTTTTGGCGCCGGTGTCGACGATCCGGTAATTCAGGTCGGGCCGGTGCTGGATCTGCCAGCCGAAGATCTTCTCGTAAAAGGCCGCCACCTTCGCCGGATCCTTTGACATCAGTTCCCAATGGACGACGGGGTTACCCATGGAGATCTCCTTTGCGCAAAAGCTCCTGGCAAACCGGGCCTCGGCGCCCGGCGGAAGCGGCATATCTGAAAGACGCGCCCACCGGCAACGATCCGACAGGTAAGCGAACTTTTTTTGGACCCCGCGACCTCAGGTCGCGAAGCGGACCACCGAGACGGGCGGCAGGCGGGCCTCGGGCATGGTCCAGGACTCGCCGCCGTTCTCTGACACCCAGAACCCGCCGCTGGTCGAGCCGAAGGCCAGACGCGCGCCGGTTCGGTCCACCGCCAGCGCATGCCGCCACACCAAGTCGTAGGCGTGGCGCTGCGGCAGGCCCTCGGTCAGCACGTCGAAGCTGCGGCCGCCGTCGCGGGTGCGGGCGACCACGAGCTTGCCGTCGACGGGAATCCGTCGCTCGTCCTTGATCGCCGGAACGAACCACGCGGTGTTCGGATCGCGCGGATGGGCGGCCACGGCAAACCCGAACTTCGAGGGACGTATTGCCGGCACGTCGCGCCAGGTGGCCCCCGCATCTTCGGACCGGAACACGCCGTTGTGGTGCTGGCACCACACGACCTCCGGACGCGCCGCGCAGCGCGCCAGTTGGTGGACGTCCTGGACGATCGGGTCGTCGCGCCGCTCCGGGGGCATGTATTCGGCGTACATACCGTGGTTGATGAGTCGCCACGAGGCGCCGGCGTCGGTGGTCGCCCATACGCCCGCGGTCGAGATGCCGAGGCGGATGTCCGAGGGATTGTGCGGATCGACCAGCACGGAGCTGATGCCGGGCTGCTCGCCGCCGGCGACGCCGCCCCATTGCCGGCGCTCCGGCATTCGCCACAGCGCCTCGTTCAAGGCCCACGACGCGCCGCCGTCGTCGGAACGGAAGAGCGCGCCGGGCATCGTCCCAGCCAACAGCCGCCCCGGAACGCCGCCCGGCTCGAGCGTCCAGATCTTGCCGACCGACCACGGATGAGGATCGTCGACGGCATCGTCGGGCTTCGGCGGAAACGCCGGTGCCGCGAGCTCGCGCCAGTGGCCGCCGCGGTCGCGACGCCACAGCTTGGCGCCAAAATGGCCGAGATCGAGGGCCGCATAAACCGTGCCTTCGGCGTCCGCGAGGACGGCACTCACCGGCTCGCCCAGGAAATGCGCCTCGCTCACCACCCAGGTGCCGTTGCGCCGCGCGATCTCGAACAGGCCTTTGCGGGTTCCGACAAGCAGACGATCCGACATGGTTTTCCCCCTCACTAGCCGCCGGTCAGCGCCTGAAAGACGTAAATTTCATCGTGGGCGCCCACCGGATCGGTCAGCTGCACCCGGTCTTTGATCGGCTGGCCGTTGACGAACACGACCACGTGCCGGCGCACGGCGCCCTGATCGTCGAGCACATAGCCCCGTAACGCCGGATGCGAGGCGAAAACGGCACCCAGCGCCGCCCCCACCGTGGCGCCGTCGACCGACGCCGAGGGCGTGGGCAGAAACCGCTTCAGCGCCGAGGTGAAGCAGACGGTGGGCATGCCAGTGCCGATACTGTGACTTGAACAATTTAGTTGATATCAACATAATTGCCCCATGTCGAGCAGAAACGCGCTGCCGTTCGCGACCACCATCCACGTCCGCGACATCTGCCTGTGCCTGCATCTGCAGCGGGCGGCACGGGTGGTGGCGCGCCGCTTCGACGAGGAGCTGCGCCCGCACGGGCTGACCAATGGCCAGTTCTCGCTGCTGATGTCGCTCAACCGTCCGGAGCCGGCGACGCTGGCCAGCGTCTCGGCGGTGCTGGGCATGGACCGCACGACAGTGACCGCCAATGTGAAGCCGCTGGTCCGCCGCGGGCTGGTCACGGTGTCGCGCAACCCAGCCGACAAACGCGGCCGCCGGCTGACACTCACCACGGCCGGCCGCGTCCGGCTCGCCGCGGCGCTGCCGACGTGGAAGCGCATCCATGCGGAGATCGAGCGCGACTTGCCGAGCGCTAATGCCGAGGGTCTGCGCGCCGATCTGCGCGCGCTGTGCGCCGGCAGCACCGGCGCCTAGGGAATCATCCCGGGCGGCAGGCCGGTCGCGTGCTCGGCGATTTTGCCGGGATGGGTCAGCCAGATCTTGTCGCGCTGTGCCAGGACGTGGGTGAGCGCGCGCCGCAGCTGACGCAGCCGGAACGGAAACCCGACCAGGAACGGATGCAGCGACAGGTTGAAGACCAGCGCATGCGTGCGGCTCTGATGCAGCATCTCGTCGAACTGGTCGACCAGGATGTCGGCCCAGTCGGACGGCGGCACGCCGTAGCCGTGCAGGACCGGCAGATCGTTGGTCGGCCGCGGATAGGGGATCGACAGGATGCGGCCGCCGCGCGTCTTGAGCCACACCGGCTGGTCGTCATGGCCCCAGTCCATGACGTAGGAAAATCCCAGTTCCTGCAGGATATCGGGCGTTGTCCGGCTCTCCGAGACCCACGGCCCCAGCCATCCCGCCGGGCGCCTGCCTTCGTGGCGCTCGATGCTCGCGGCGGCCTCGGCGATCAGGCGCCGCTCTTCGGCTTCCGGCAGCTGGCCCTGGCGCTCGGCATTGGTTCGCCCGTGGCCGACCACTTCGTCGCCGCGCCGCCGGAACGCGGCCATGATCTGCGGCGCATGATCGTAGATCGCCGCATTGGCCATCGCGGTCGCCGGCAGCTTCAGCTCATCGAACAGCTCGAGCAGCCGCCACACGCCGATGCGGTTGCCGTAATCGCGCCAGGAATAGTTGACGACGTCGGGCTCCGGCTGCGCCGGCGCCAGCGGCACGCCCATGCCCTCGCCGAACGGGAAATGTTCCACGTTGACCGCAATGTACACGGCGAGCCTGGCGCCGTTCGGCCAATCCCAGGCCGGGCGCTCTACGATCGCCCTGTACGGAATGCCGGGCGCGATTGCGGCCGCGCCGCGCGCGGCGATTCCGTCACCGCCGTGCCGGCCAGAAGGCGCGTCGGATCGAGCGGGACGTCATGCTGCGTGAATCCCGGACGACCGATGGTCGGCGCCTTCTTGCCGTCGACCATGATGTCGAGCACGCCAGCGCTGCCGCTCGTCAGGGTCTGGCCTGGCCGGTTGGAGACGCCGAAGCTGTCGCCGGGGCGCAGGATGCGCGAGAACACCACCGCACCGGATTGGTCGCGGATCTGCACCCAGCTGTCGGCGGTCGTCTTAATGACGATTCGCGCGTTGTCGGTGTCGCCGAACTGCCTCGCCTGCGCCGGCGGCTTGACGTCGGATGACGTCATCGACGGCGTCGACGCCGGCGACGGGCTGGCGGGGATCGCCGCGGTTTGCGGCTCGGACGTGGTGGCGGGCGCGGCCGCCGGTGCCACCGGCGGCGGCGCCACCGCCAACGACGGGCTCGGCGGCACAACCGGCGGTACGGCCGGTGCGGCGCTCATCGGCGGCTGCACAGGTGGGGGCATCGCCGCAGTGTCGGGCTTGATTTCGGGCTGCCGCGGCTCGACCCGCTCCGGGACGACCTCCGTCGTGGCCGGTGCGGGAACCGTCGCCGCTTCGGCATCGCGCGGCGATTTGCCGGCGCGTTCGGGCACGCCGCCCAGCCTCTCGGGAACCGCATCGACGCGGGGTGCGGCGACGCGCACGCCGGAGGAGTTGTAGTACCACAGCCCGTAGCCGGTGATCGCGAGGCCGATCGAGACCAGTAGGACCACGCCGCTCGGCATGCGGCTCTCGCGGAGCGGCGTCGGAAACACGAGCTCCGTGCGGGCGTTGAGGGCTGCGGCTTCGGCCTTCACCCGGCGGGCGATCTCGTCGCGGTCGAGGCCGAGGAAGTCGGCGTAGGAGCGCACAAAGCCCAGGGCGTAGGCGCCGTTCGGCAGTTTCTCGAACCGCCCCGCCTCCATCGCCTCCAGCACCGCAGGCCGGATGCGCAGCTGCTGTGCAATCTCGGGAATGTTCCAGCCGCGGCGCTCGCGCGCTTCGCGCAATGTAGCGCCGACCCCGCGCACGGCGGCGCCCGCATCGATGATCGGCTCTATCGACGCTTCTGATTCCACCCGCTGCTTGCGTCTCGCCATTCGATTGCTCATCGTGCCGAGCGCCGGGCGGTCAGCCGTCTTCGGCTGACTCCGCACGCTCTTAGGGTGTCAATAAAGCCTCGAAATGAACGCCAAGTAGCCCCCCGGTCTATGCCCTCTAATTAACAGGTTTCGGGCGTTCGGATCAATCACCGAGACGCGCTGCGACCATAAAAAATGATGAAATCCTAGAGATTTAAGTCAAAGTCTTGCCGACACTGGGAAGCCGCGCGGAATGGCGACGGTCATGGTTAAGCGCGGACTCGGGCACCGCGGGCGCTGAGGCGGGCTAGCGCTCGCCGCGCGATGACAGTTGAATAGAGCCATCCAACAGACGGCACCGCGCCCGCCCGGCGCGCGGCGAACCGCACGGGAGGCACAGGGATGGGCGACGCATACGCGGTGGTCAAAGTCGCAGCGGTCCAGGCCGCATCGGTCTTTCTCGACCGTGAAGGGTCCACGGAGAAGGCGTGCCGCTTGATCCGCGAGGCCGGGCACGACGGTGCGCGAGTGATCGGCTTCCCCGAAGGCTTCATCCCCGCGCACCCGGTCTGGTACCACCACCTGCCCGCGACCGGCGCCACGGCCAATCGGCTGGCGACCGAGCTGTTCAAGAATTCGGTCGAGGTCCCGGGGCCCGAGGTCGCGGCTTTGGGCGCCGCGGCGCGCGACGCGGGCGCCTATGTCGTCATCGGGGTCTGCGAGAAGATGCCGAACACGCTCGGCACGATGTTCAACAGCCAGCTTTACTTCACCCCCGACGGTGCCCTCATCGGCAAGCATCAGAAGATCATGCCGACCGTCGGCGAGCGCCTCGTTCATACCGGCGGCTTCGGCGACACCTTCGGCGCGTTCCAGACCGAGTTCGGGCCGATGAGCGGGCTGATCTGCGGCGAGAATTCGAACCCGCTTGCGGTGTTTGCGCTGACAGCGGAGGGCACGCGCATCCACGTGATGAGCTGGCCCAATCACTTCCCCACCAGCGGCGACCCGATGCGCAATCGCGTGTCGGTCGATTCGCAGGCCTTCGCGCAGATGAGCAAGGCGTTCGTCGTCTCGGCCTGCGGCACGGTGGACGAGCGGATGATCCGCATGCTGCAAGCAGGGGCCGAGGGCGAAAAATTCCTGCGCAGCCCGGATTGCAGCGGCGGCAGCGTCATCGTAGGGCCCAACAGCCGCGTCATCGCCGGCCCGATGGGCAACGAGGAAGGCATCCTCTATGCCGATTGCAATCTCGAGCTTGGGATTCAGATGAAGCTCAGGCACGACTTCGCGGGTCATTACAACCGGCCGGACATTTTCCAGCTGCATATCAACCGCGCGGCACCGCAGCTCTATAACGTGCACGGCGCCGACGACACCCGCCGGCTGCCGCACACCGAGCCAGCCGCCACCCTCCGGCCGCCACCCTCCGGCCGCCACCGGCGATGCTGACTTTGCACCAGGCCAACGGCGCCGACGAGCCGCCCGGTGCCAGCCCGAACCCGGCCGCGGCGCGGCCGTCCAAGGAGGCGCCATGACTTTGCGGTTCGCCGATGTCGCCGTGCTGGGGGCCGGCACGATGGGGCACGGCATCGCCTTCGTCCATGCGCTGGGCGGCTGCCGGGTGCGACTTCAGGACGTCGACCCGCAGGTGCGGGCCCGCGCCCCCGGCATGATCCGCAGCGCCGCCGATATCCTCATCGAGGCCGGGATGCTCACCGGCGCCGCGGCGGATGCGGCGCTGCAGCGCATCGCGATGGTCGAGCGGATTGCCGAGGCGGCCGCCGGAGCCGACCTGATCGTCGAGGCGGTGTTCGAGGACCCCGAGGTCAAGCGCGGCGTTTTTGCTGAGATCGACAAGGTGGCGCGCGACGATGCGGTGATCGCCAGCAACATCTCGGGTCTCGACATTTTTCCGCTGGTGCCGAAGCGGCGCGCTCGGCGGACCATGATCACCCACTGGTACGTGCCGGCCTACATCATCGATCTGGTCGACGTCGTCGGAAGTGCGGAGACCGACCCGGCGCTGCTGGAAACGATGCGAGGCTTCCTGACCGGCCTCGGCAAGCGGCCCATCCTGCTGAAGCGCTTCATCGTCGGCTACATCGCCAACCGGCTGCAGGAGGCGCTCAGCCGCGAAATCTACCGGCTCTTGGACGACGGCTACGCCACCGCCCAGGACGTCGATGATTCTATCCGTTTTGCGCTGGCGGAGCGCATGGCGCTGTTCGGCCACCTGATGAAATCCGACTACGCCGGCCTGCCGCTGCTGCAGCGGATCCTCGCCAACAAGACCTACGACCCGCCGCCACTGCGCGACCGCTGCGACACCCTCGACCGCCTGGTGGCCGCCGGCCGCACCGGCATCATGTCGGGGGCCGGCTTCTTCGATTACGGCGGGCGGCCGCCAGCCGAGCTGTTGCGCGAGCGCGACCGCAAGCTGCTGAGGTTGAAGCAGGCGCTCCGCAAGATCGACCAGCCCGCGGGCTGACCGCTAGCTCAGGATCCCGCGTTCCTGGGCGTAGAGGCGCAGCTTCTCACGCACCGAGTGGTCCGGCAGCGGCATGAGGCCGCGCAGGTAGCGCACCAGCGGCGCCAATTCCAGGCGGCGGATCATCTCCTTCACCGGGCCGATGGCCGCCGCCGGCATCGACAGGCTGCGCAGGCCGAGCCCGACGAGCGCCATGGCCTCCAGCGGGCGGCTGGCGATATCGCCGCACAAAGTCACTGGCTTGCCCGCCGCCGCGCATTGCGCGACCAGCGCCGCGAGGAAGCTCAGCACCGGCGGCGACAGCGCATCGTAGCGGTCGGCGAGATGCGGATTGCCGCGGTCGCTCGCGAACAGGAACTGCAGCAGGTCGTTGCTGCCGATGGACAGGAAATCGACCCGCTCGCACAGCGCCGGCAGCTGCCAAAACAGGGCTGGCACTTCAATCATGGTGCCGACGCGCAGCATCTCCGGGGTCGGCCGGCCACGGCGGCGCTCGCGGTCGAGTTCGAGATCAAGCAGCGACCGCGCCTCGTCGAGCTCCGCCACCTCGGCGATCATCGGGAACATCACGTCCAGCCGGCGGCCGGCCGCGGCCCTGAGCAGGGCCCGAAGCTGCTCGCGCAGCATCAGCGGCTTATCCAGCGACAGGCGGATCGCGCGATAGCCCATGGCCGGGTTCTCGTCGCGGGTCTCCTCCAGATACGGCAGATGCTTGTCGCCGCCAATGTCGAGCGTGCGGAACACGACCGGCTTGTCGGCCGCCTTGTCGAGCACGCGCCGATAGATGTCCACCTGAGCCTCCACGTCGGGGAAGCTCGAGCGGATCATGAACGGAATTTCGGTGCGATAGAGCCCGACGCCGTCGGCGCCGCTGGCGGCGAGCTGATCGAGCTCGATCAGCAACCCCGCATTCAGGTTGAGCGATATCTGGACGCCGTCGCGGGTCACCGCCGGCAGGTCGCGCAGCACTTCGTAGGCCGCCTGCCGGATGGCCCGGGCCTGGATCGCGGACGTGACCGCTTCGCGCACGTCGTCGCCCGGGCGGAGGATCACATGCGACTGTGCCGCGTTCACGATGATGACGTCGCCTGGATCGAGTTTCGCCAGCACGTCGCGCACGCGGCCGAGCACCGGCAGATTGAGGGCCTGGGCGATGATCGCGACATGCGAGGTCGGCGAGCCTTCCTCGAGCACGATCGCGCGCAGCTGCTTGCGGTCGTAGTCGAGCAGCTCGGCCGGGCCCAGATTGCGCGCGACGATCACCGCATCCTCCGGCAGCTCCGCCGTGGCGCTCCAGTCGCCCAGCAGGTGTTGCAGGAGCCGGTTGCCGAGATCCTCGAGATCGGCCAGCCGCTCGCGGATATAGGGGTCGGCGATCTGGCTCATCCGGGCGCGGGTGTCTTCCTGCACCTTCTGCACGGCCGCCTCGGCGGTGAGCCCGCTCTCGACCGCCTCGCGGATGCGGGTGAGCCAGCCATGGTCCTCGGCAAACATGCGATAGCTTTCCAGCACCTCGCGCTGCTCGCTGTCCGCGAAGTCGGTGCGCTCGATCATCGCATCCAGCGCCAGGTGCATATTGGCGACCGCGTCCGCCAGGCGCTTCAGCTCGGAGTCGATGTTCTCCGCGACCATCTGGCGGATGGTGATCCGCGGCTGATGCAGGACCGCGCGGCCGATCGCGATGCCGTCGCTGAGACGCGAGCCCTCGAGCCGCATCGTGCCGAGTGCTGTCGGCGGCGGCCCGATCTCTCCTGTCCCGGCGCCGACCAGGCCGCCGGCGACCAGTTCCGCCAGCACCATGGCGATCGTCTGGAGGGTCTCGATCTCTTCTTCGGTGTATTCACGGAAGGTGCGGTTCTGCACGACGACGACGCCCAGCGTGCGGCCGCCGCGCAGGATCGGAACGCCCATCAGCGAATGGTAGATCTCTTCGCCGGTCTCCGGCCGGTACGCGAAGTTGGGATGCGACTGGGCGTCGGCGAGGGCGAGCGGCCTTGCATGGGCAGCGATGTCGCCGACCAGGCCTTCGCCCAATGCCAGGCGCGTCTTGTGGACCGCCTCCTGCTTGAGGCCCTCGGTCGCGAACAGCTCCAGCTGCTCGCCGCCGCGCACGAGGTAGATCGAGCACACCTCCGCCACCATGTCGGCGGCGATGAACTTGACGATCTGATTGAGCCGGTCCTGTCCCGAGCCTCCGGCGGCCATCAAATCCCGGATCCGCTTCAGGAGGCGCCGGGGCGCCGCGGTGCCGGGATGGACTTGCATCAGCCGGCGGCCTCGGGAACCCGCCCGGCGGTGCTCGCGCGGGCCAGCAGCGCATCGAGCGCCTGATCGATCAGCTCGGTGATGATGTCGCCCGTCGACTGCTCGCGGGTAACCAGGCCGACGCTTTGTCCGGCCATCAACGAGCCGTTCTCGACGTCGCCGTCGATGACCGCGCGGCGCAGCGCTCCGGCCCAGAAATGCTCGATCTCGAGCTGCGCCGCCTTGAGGTCGAGCTCGCCGCGCTCGAAGCGCGTGATCACGTCGCGCTGCGCGGCGAGGAAGCGGTTGGTGGCCTTGTTCGCCAGGGCGCGTACCGGGATGACCGGGAACCGCGCGTCAAGCTGTACCGACGGCACGGCGTCGCGCGCCGCGGCGCGGATGAAGGCTTGCTTGAATTTCGGATGCGCGATCGATTCGGTGGCGCAGACGAAGCGGGTGCCGAGCTGCACCCCTGCGGCCCCCATCTCGAGCAGCGACAGGATCGCCTCGCCGCGCCCGATACCGCCGGCAACGAAGACCGGCACCTCGGTGATGTTGGGCAGGATCTCCTGCGCCAGAACCGCCGTCGACACCGCCCCGATATGTCCGCCCGCTTCCATGCCCTCGATGACCAGGGCGTCGATTCCCGAGCGCACCAGCTTCTTGGCGATCGCCAGCGCCGGCGCGAACGCCGTCACCTTGGCGCCACCCTGCTTCAGCCGCTGCAGCACGTCGGCGGGGGGCAAGCCGCCGGCCAGGACGACGTGGGGCACCTTCTGCGCGACGCAGACCTCCGCCAGCTCCATCAGCTGCGGGTGCATGACGATCAGGTTCACGCCGAAGGACTGGGCGGTGAGCTCGAACGTGGCCACGATTTCGTCGCCGAGCATTTTTGGCGACATCGAGCCGCAGGCGATCACGCCGAAGCCGCCGGCGTTCGAGATGGCGGCCACCAGACGGCGCTCCGACACCCAGGTCATGGCACCGCCCATGATCGCGATCTCGCCGCCGAGAAATTCCCGGCCGCGCCGCCAGAGGCGGTCGAGGTGGCGGCGGGCGTCGGCGCGATCCATTCGGAGCCTCGCGTCCTTCAGGCAGCGTCGAGCTGGTAAGCTGTGTGCAGCGCGCGCAGCGCGAGCTCCAGATACTGCTCGTCGATCAGGACGCTGATCTTGATTTCGGAGGTCGAGATGACCTCGATGTTGATGCCCTTGTCCGCGAGCGTGCGGAACATCGTCAGCGCGACACCGGCGTGGCTGCGCATGCCGACCCCGATCACCGACACCTTGACGACCTTGGAGTCGGGCTTGATCTCGCTGATCCCGAGCGCCTTCTGCTTGTCCTTGAGCACCTTGACCGCGCGCTCGAGATCGGCCCGCGCCACGGTGAAGGTGAGATCGGTGGTCCTGCCGTCTTCCGAGACGTTCTGGACGATCATGTCGACATTGACCGCGGAATCGGCCAGCGGTCCAAAGATCGCCGCCGCCACGCCGGGCCGGTCGGCAACCCGGGTCAGGGTGATCTTGGCCTCGTCCCGGCTGTAGGCGATGCCGCTGACAACTTCCTTCTCCACGATCTCTTCCTCATCTACGACCAGGGTTCCGGGCTCATCGGCAAAGCTCGAGAGCACTTGCACCCGGACCCGGTGGTTCATGGCCATCTCGACCGATCGGGTCTGCAGCACCTTCGCGCCGAGCGATGCCATCTCCAGCATTTCTTCATAGGTGATCTTGTCGAGCTTTCGCGCCTTGCTGACGATGCGCGGATCGCAAGTATAGACGCCGTCAACATCGGTATAAATGTCGCAGCGCTCGGCGCCCAGCGCCGCGGCCAGCGCCACCGCCGACGTGTCCGATCCGCCGCGCCCGAGCGTGGTCACCCGCTTATCGGGCCCCAGCCCCTGGAAGCCGGCGACGACTGCCACTTGGCCGTCCTTCAGGCGGGTTCTCATCAGCCCGGTCTCAATCTTCTGGATTCGCGCCTTGCCGTGCACGCCGTCGGTTGCCATCGGGATCTGCCAGCCCATCCAGGAGCGGGCGTTCACGCCGCTCTCCTGCAGCGCGATGGCCAGTAGGCCGGCCGTCACCTGCTCGCCGGTGGCGACCACGGTGTCGTATTCGCGCGCGTCATGCAGCGGCGACAACTCGTTCACCCAAGCCACCAGCTGGTTGGTGACGCCGGCCATCGCCGAGACCACGACCGCCACCTCGTGGCCGGACTCCACCTCTCGCTTGACCAGTCGGGCGACATTTCTGATTCGCCCAATGTCCGCGACCGAGGTGCCGCCGAATTTCATGACGAGGCGCGCCATGGCGATTTATCTTGTCTTTCAATCGATTGCCGGGCTTCCGCGCGACGCGGTGCTTGCCCCGGCGGCGGCGGCCCATACATACTTGGATTCCTGCGAACGAAGCAAGACCGACCATTCCATCCGAGGAGAAGCAAGAATTGGCCCAGGCGGCCGCCTCACCCGAACCGGCCTTCGACGCCGCCAACGCGCCGAGCGTCGATCCCGCCGAGATCGCGCGCTTCTCCGCCATGGCGGCCGAGTGGTGGGACCGAGAGGGCAAGTTCCGCCCGCTGCACAAGCTGAACCCGGTGCGGCTGACCTACATCCGCGACCGGTTGGCCGTCCGCTTCGGCCGCGATCCTAAGAAGCCGCGACCGCTTGCCGGCTTGCGCCTCCTCGATATCGGCTGCGGCGGCGGGCTGGTCGCCGAGCCGATGGCGCGGCTCGGCGCCGAGGTCGTGGCGATCGATGCCTCGGCGACCAATATCGGCGTGGCGCGCACGCACGCCGCCGAAAGCGAGCTCGCGATCGATTATCGCGTCGCCGCCGCCGAAGCGCTGGCCGCGGCGGGTGAGCGGTTCGATGCCGTGCTGTGTCTCGAGGTGATCGAGCATGTCGCCGACCTTCCCGGTTTCCTGGCGGCAACCGCGGCACTGGTCAGGCCGGGGGGCGCCCTGATCGCGGCGACTCTCAATCGGACGCCGCAAGCGTTTCTCCTCGCCATCGTTGGCGCCGAATACGTTCTGGGCTGGCTGCCGCGCGGCACCCATGAGTGGGGCAAGTTCGTCCGGCCGGCGGAACTCGCCGCTTCTTTGCGGCGCGGCGGACTTACGATCGAAGACCTCAGCGGCGCCGTCTACAGCCCGCTCACCGATTCATGGCGCCTCAGCCGCGATCTCACGGTGAACTATTTGTGCTTCGCCGTGCGGCCGTAACTAACGTTAGCCCCTCAAACGCCGGGCGCCGCGCCGGCAAATCGCGCTGCGCGATTGTGCCTGCCGCGCGGCTTGGCTCCGCGCGCATAAGCGCGCGCGCTCGCAGTCGCGAGCGTAATCTGCGGCCCTCGGAAGCCTCGGACTTTTCTTTTAAGAATCCCGCCTGGGCGTCCAGGGGATGCGCGAAAATTCGATGCCCTCGTCGGCCAGCTGCCGCGCCTCGCCATCGCTGGCCTCGCCGTAGATGCTCCGCTTCGGCGACTCGCCGTAGTGTATCTTGCGCGCTTCCTCGGGAAAGCGCTTCCCGACGTAGTCGCAGTTCTTTTCGATCTGTACGCGCAGCTCCGACAACTGCTTCATCAGGTCGGCGGCCTTGGCGGCGGCGGGGTCGGTCGCGTAGCGGCCCGGCCCGCTGAGACCGGCCGGCGCCTTCGCCGGAGCGTCCGCTCCCGGTGCCGAATCCGCTGCCGCGGCTTTCGGTTCAGCCTTGGCGGCTTTCTTTTTCGACGTCGTGATCCGCGGCGCGACCAGCGCCTTCTCCACCCGCGACGTGCCACAGATGGCGCAGGCCACATGGCCGCCCTTGCGCAGCCGCTCGAAGTTCGAGGCGCTGTTGAACCACGCTTCGAACTGATGGCCGTTGCGGCATTTAAGGTCGAAAACGATCATGGACGCGGCCGCGGTTGGGATCGGGCGCTAATATGATCAGCGCGACTCGGCGGAGCAAGCCGATTCTTTGATAGCACAACATGGTTAACGGGGACCTTACATCGATGTCAGACCCGCACTGCGACGCCGCGCCGTCCGCCTGGGTGGCCCGCTTTGCGTCTCTTGTTCCACGGGGCGGCACGGTTCTGGACTTGGCCGCCGGAGCCGGGCGCCACAGCCGCCTATTTCTTGAGCGTGGATACCGCATCGTTGCGGCTGACCGTGACACAGCGGCGTTGGCCGGTCTGCCGGCGCAGGATCGGCTGGAGATCGTCACCGCTGATCTTGAAGGCGGGCAGCCATGGCCGCTTCCTGGCCGACGCTTTGCCGGCGTTGTGGTCACGAACTACCTCTACCGTCCATTGCTTCCGGTGATCGTCGGCGCCGTCGCCCCGGGCGGGGTGCTCATCTATGAGACGTTCGCCGCCGGCAACGAACGCTTCGGCAAGCCGAGCAATCCGGATTTCCTGCTGCGGCCCGGTGAATTGCTGGAGGCGGTGCACGGGCGCCTGCACGTCATCGCTTACGAAGATCTCGAAATCGCGGCGCCGCGGCGCGCCATGGTTCAGCGGATCGCAGCGATCGGCTAGGCCGGCTTCCCGGTCAGCATCGGATCGAGCCGCCCGTCGCGATCGAGCGCGTACAGATCGTCGCAGCCGCCAATGTGAGTTCCGTCGATGAAAATCTGCGGCACCGTCGTGCCGCCCCGGGCGCGATCGACCATTTCGTCGCGCTTCGCGGTATCGGCGGTGACGTCGTATTCCACGTACTCGACGCCCTTGCGCGACAACAGCCCCTTGGCGCGGGCGCAATAGCCGCACCACGGGGAGGAATAAATCTCGATCTTTACCTGCATACCCGACTCCGCACGGGGCACACCAAAAATATAGTCAACCGCCGGGGTTCAATCAAAGGCCGGCCGGACCACCCGCGCCAGGGTCAGAAGGTCGACCGCGGCAGCCTCATTATCGAGCAGGACGCGGGCACATTCCTCGGCGGTTGCCCCTGTGGTCAGTACGTCGTCGACGAGCACTACGCTTTTGCCGCGAATGTCGGCGGCATAACGCCGCGTCAGCTCGAACGCGCGGCGTACGTTGCGCCGGCGCGCGGCACGTCCCATTTCTCCCTGCTGCTGCGTCCGCCGAATGCGGGTGAGAAGATCGGGGATGCACGGGCGCCGGGCACGCCGTGCCGCTTCCTTCGCCAGGATCGCCGCCTGGTTGTACCGGCGCCAGGCAAGCCGCGTCCAATGCAGCGGCACCGGCGCCACATAATCGGCCGATGCGAGGAGCTCGGCACCCGCCCGGGCCAGCCATCGTCCATAGGCGGGAGCGCCGTGCAGCCGGTCGCCGTGCTTGAACGCGAGAATGAGGCCGCGTCCTGCGTCGTCATAACGGAAAACGGCACGGGCGCGCGCGAATGCCGGCCGCACCCGCAAACATGCGCCGCAAATCAGCTCGGATCGATTGGCCCCGGGCTGCGGATCGAATTCGAACGGCGCGCCGCAGCACGCGCAGAGCGGCGCGCCGAGCCACGTGATCTTCGACCAACACGCGGCGCACAGCGTGCCCGGCGCGTCGGTGACGCTCGCGCAGGAGAGACATTGCGGCGGCAGCACCGCATCGAGTGCTGCTCTCGCCGCGCGATTGATCGCAGTACCGGCAGCGGACACGATACTCATCTAAAAAAACGAACATGTTCGTTATCCACATGTCAACACCGCACGTCACTCAAGATACTTGATCACCGGGCTGGCATCCGTGCGATAGTAAAGCCATGAGCAGCCCGGTCCTCGTCTTTGACCGCCGCGCCGTCCGTCGCCACCGCGACCGCGCCGCGCGGCGTCTTGCTGCTCACGATTTCCTGTTCCGTGAAGCCGCAGCCCGACTGGCCGAGCGCTTCGACGACATCAATCGCGAATTCCCGGTGGCGCTCGAGCTCGGCGCACACGGCGGCATTCTCGCGACCGAGATCGCGGAACGCGCCGGCATCGGAACGCTCGTGCGCTGCGATCTCTCGCCGCAAATGTTGCGCGCGGGTCCCGGCAAGAAGTCGGGCCGCTGCGGGCTGGCGGTTGCCAGCGATGAAGAGTACCTGCCGTTCGCGCCGGCGACGTTCGATCTGGTGGTGAGCTGCCTCAGCCTGCACTGGGTGAACGACCTGCCGGGTGCCTTGATCCAGGCCCGCCGCTGCCTCAAGCCGGACGGACTGTTCCTGGCCGCGATCTTCGGCAGCGACACGCTGGTCGAGCTGCGCCGGGCGCTGATCGAAGCGGAGATCGCGGAATCGGGCGGCGCCGGCCCCAGGATCTCGCCGTTCACCGACGTGCGCGACGCCGGCATGCTTCTGCAGCGCGCCGGCTTTGCCCTGCCGGTCGTCGATGTCGATGCGATCAAGGTCAGTTACCGCAGCGCCTTGGACCTGATGCGCGACCTGCGCGGCATGGGCGAGGCGAACGCCGTCGCCGAGCGCCGCCGCTGCTTCACCCGCCGCAGCACCATCCTGCGCGCCGCCGCGATCTATGCCGATCAGCACGCGGACGACTCACACCGCATCCCGGCGACATTCCAGGTTCTCACGCTGACCGGCTGGGCCCCCGATCCGGCGCAGCCGCGGGCGCTTCGGCCGGGCACTGCGGTTCATCGGCTCGCCACCGCGCTGCACGCGGAAGAGATCCCGCTCGGCGAAAAAGCCGCCCCCGACCGCCGGCACTGACCGACCTGGGTTCGCGGGACCCTCGTGCCACCTCTCCGCCGGGGAGGTGAAAATCGGGCTCTACAAAAAATCCAGCAGCATCGCCACGAGCGGCAGGTCGGCCGGCGGCATCTCGTAATCGCGCAACCGCGCCGCCCGCACCCACGCCAGGTCCTGCCCCTCGCGCGGGGTCACGACGCCGTTCCAGCGCCGGCACAGATACAGTGGCATCAGAAGGTGAAAGTCGGGATAGCGGTGCGAGGCGAAGGTGAACGGCGCCAGGCACGTCGGACGCACGTCGATGCCGAGCTCTTCGGCGAGTTCGCGGCACAACGCCGCTTCCGGCGTCTCGCCATCGCCCACCTTCCCCCCGGGAAATTCCCATAGCCCGGCCAGCGGCTTGCCGGGCGGACGACGGGCGAGAAGGATGCGCTCGTCAGCATCCAGAAGGGCTGCGGCGGCGACCAGCACCAAGCGCACCGGCTCGGCCGAGGCCGGCGGCCCGTCGCAGCCGCGGCCTTCAGCTCCGGTAACTGCCATTGATATCGATGTATCCGTGCGTCAGATCGCAGGTCCAGATCGTCGCCTTGCCGGTGCCGACGCCGACATTGACGTCGATCCGGATGCCGCGGCCCTTCATGTGCGCCGCCACTGGCGCTTCGTCATAGCCGGGGATGGGCCCGCCATTTTCGCAGATCCGGTTGCCACCGATCGCAATCACCAGCGAATCGCGGTCGGCCTTCTCGCCGGCCTTTCCAATGGCGGCGACAATCCGGCCCCAGTTCGCATCCGCCGCCGCGATCGCCGTCTTGACCAGGGGCGAATTGCCGATCGCGAGCCCGATCCGCCGCGCCGCGCGGTCGGAGTCTGCCCCTGTCACGGTGATGGCGACGAACTTCTGGGCCCCCTCGCCGTCGCGCACGATGAGCTGCGCCAGCTCGACCAGCAGCCCGTTGAGCGCCTGGCGGAACGCGTCGAGACGGGGATCATCGGCGGCCGTGACGGGCCGGTGCTCGGCTTTGTTCGTCGCACACAGCAACACGGTGTCGCTGGTCGACGTGTCGCTGTCGACGGTGATCGAATTGAAGGAGATCTCGGTGCCCGCCGACAGCAAGGTTTGCAGGACGCCCGCCGGCAGGCTCGCATCCGTGAACACGTAGCCCAGCATCGTCGCCATGTCGGGCGCGATCATGCCGGACCCCTTGACGAATCCGTTGATGGTCACCGGCACACCGTCGATCTCGGACCGGCGCGTCGCCAGCTTCGGGAACGTGTCCGTTGTCATGATTGCGCGCGCCGCGTCCGCCCACGCCGCCGGCGACAGATCGCGCACGGCACCTGGCAGGGCCGCCGCGATCCGGCCGGCCGGTGGAGGCTCTCCGATGACGCCGGTGGAGGAAATGAAGACCTCGCGTGGCGCGCAGGCGAACAGCTTCGCCGCGGCCACCGCCGTCTCTTCGACCACCTGACGGCCGGCGCGGCCGGTGAAGGTGTTGGAGTTGCCGGAATTGACGACCAAGCCGCGGGCGCTGCCGCCGGGCAGGCACTCCCGGCACCACTCGACCGGCGCGCCCGCCGTGATCGACCGCGTGAACACGCCGGCGACGGTCGTGCCCGGATCGAGAGCCGCGACCATCAGGTCGTTGCGGCCCTGGTAGCGGATGCCGGCGGGGACCGCCGCCAGGCGCACGCCGGCAATGGGCGGCAGTTCGGGGACCGTGTCGGGAGCCAGGGGTGAGAGAGCGGCCATGACAGTTTGATAAAACCTGGAGACGGCCGCTACTTCGCCGCCGACCCGTCGAGATTGAACCGTTCGATCTTGGCGGTCTTGCGCAGCTTTGCGACGATGTCGTTCTTGATCTCGGTCGACATGTCGAAGGCGAGTTTCTCGCGCATCTGCTCGAACGGCGGCGCCGTCGTGCGGTGGGCCTCGACTTTTATGATGTGCCAGCCGTACTGGGTCTTCACCGGTGCCGCCGAGACTTCGCCGTCCTTGAGCTTGAAGGCCGCGTTGGAGAATTCCGGGACCATTTCGTCGCGGGTGAAGAAACCGAGGTCGCCGCCTTGCTCCTTGGCCGAGGGATCGATGGAGCGGGCGCGCGCCAGATCGGCAAAATCGGCCCCCTTCTTGATCTGGTCGAGGACGTCCTTCGCCTCGGATTCGGTCTGCAAGAGGATGTGCCGCGCCGAGATCTCCTGCCGCGCCGGCGTATCTTTAATGTATTTGTCATATCGCTGGCGCAAGGCGTCGTCGGTCACGGACTTCTCGATGATCCGTTGCAGATAGACCTCCTCGATGACCCGCTCTCGGAACTGCTCGAGGCGCCGCTTGACCTCGTCATCGTTGCCGAGCTCGGCCTTCTGGCCGGCCTCGGAAATGAGCTTGATCTCGATCAGCTTGTCGAGCAGCGCCGGGTACAACATTTGAAGCGGCAGCTTCTGGTACTGCGGCGGAAGCGACTTCTGGAAATCGGTCACGTCGGACCGCAGGATCGGCGCGCCGTCGACGGTCGCCATCACCGGGTCCTGCGCGTTGTCGAGCGGCTGAAGGCGGTTTTGCGCCCTGAGCTCGGGCGCGAACATCCCGCCCAGGCCGAAGAGACAGACCGCGAGACCCAGGCCAACGGCAAAGCGGGAGTGACCGTGAAAGCTGTTCATGCAAATCCTCGAGGGGAGACGCAGCGCCTGAGGCGCGGCGGGGCACATCATGCACCGGCCGGCGGGCCGCCACAAGCGCCGCAAACCCTTGGGAATACGCGGCTCCGCTCACGATTCCCTGCGTTGACAGAAGCACTTCCGACCCCTATCTCTCAAGCGCCGACTGCCCATTCATTAGCCGCGCCCAAGGTCGTTTCCGCATGCTCGCCGCCATTGCCCGGAAGTTGTTTGGCTCTGCCAACGACCGGGTCCTTCGGACTATTCAACCGCTTGTGGCGGCGATCAACGCGGCCGAACCGGACGTTGTCAAGCTGACGGATTCCGAGCTGCAGGCGCGGACACCCTGGCTCAAGGAGCGGCTGGCCCAGGGCGAGAGCCTCGACGACGTGCTGGTGGACGCGTTCGCCACCGTCCGCGAGGCGGCCAAGCGCGTCCTCGGCCAACGCCATTTCGACGTCCAGCTGACCGGCGGCACCGTGCTGCACCGGGGCACGATCTCGGAGATGAAGACCGGCGAAGGCAAGACGCTGGTCGCCACGTTGCCGGTGTATCTCAATGCACTCGAGGGCAAGGGCGTCCACGTGGTCACCGTGAATGACTATCTCGCCCGCCGCGATTCGGAGTGGATGGGGCGAATCTACAAGTTCCTGGGGCTCAGCGTCGGCTGCATCGTCCACGGCCTCAGCGACGACGAGCGCCGCGCCGCCTATGCGGCGGACGTGACGTACGGCACGAACAACGAATTCGGCTTCGACTACCTTCGCGACAACATGAAGTTCCGCCTCGACCACATGGTCCAGCGCACCTTCAACTACGCGATCGTCGACGAGGTCGACAGCATTCTCATCGACGAGGCGCGGACACCGCTGATCATCTCCGGTCCCAGCGAGGATTCCTCGGAGCTCTACATCGCGGTGGACCGTCTGATCCCGAAGCTCGGCCCCGAGGACTTCGAGAAGGACGAGAAGCAGCGGGCGGTATCCCTGACCGAAGTCGGCGCCGAGAAGATCGAAAACCTGCTGCGCGAGAGCGGGCTCCTGAAGCAGGGCGGGATGTACGACATCTCGAACATCTCGCTGGTCCATCACGTGAACCAGGCGCTGCGCGCCCACAAGCTGTACGCGCGCGACACCGACTACATCGTGAAGGACAACAAGGTCATCATCATCGACGAGTTCACCGGGCGCATGATGGAGGGCCGGCGCTATTCCGATGGCCTGCACCAGGCGCTCGAGGCCAAGGAGCACGTCGAGGTTCAGATGGAGAACCAGACCCTGGCCTCCATCACCTTCCAAAACTACTTCCGGCTCTATCCGAAGCTCGCCGGCATGACCGGCACCGCGATGACCGAGGCCGACGAGTTCGCCGAAATCTACAAGCTCGAGGTCGTGGAGATCCCGACGAACCGGCCGATGGTCCGCAAGGACAACGACGACGAGGTCTACCGCACGGCCAAGGAGAAGTTCGACGCGATCGTCACGCTCATCGAGGAGTGCCGCCAGCGGCAGCAGCCGATCCTCGTCGGCACGGTCAGCATCGAGAAATCGGAAGTCCTGGCAGAGGTCCTCAAGAAGAAGAAAATCCCGCATCAGGTGCTGAACGCGCGGTACCACGAGCAGGAGGCCTACATCATCGCGCAAGCCGGGCGGCCGGGGGCGGTCACGATCGCCACCAACATGGCCGGCCGCGGGACCGACATCCAGCTCGGCGGCAACCTGGAGATGCGCCTGCGGCAAGAGGTCGAGCCGATCGCCGACGAAGCCGAGCGGGCCAAGACGACCGCCGCGATCAAGGCCGAGATCGAGGTCGCGCGCCAGCAGGTCATCGCCGCCGGCGGGCTCTACATCATGGGCACCGAGCGCCACGAAAGCCGCCGGATCGACAACCAGCTCCGCGGCCGCTCCGGCCGCCAGGGCGACCCCGGCGCCTCCAAGTTCTTCCTGTCGCTGGAAGACGATCTGATGCGCATCTTCGGCTCCGAGCGCATGGACGGGATGCTGCGCAAGCTCGGCCTCCAGGAGGGCGAGGCGATCGTCCATCCCTGGATCAATCGGGCGCTCGAGAAGGCGCAGCAGAAGGTCGAGGCGCGGAACTTCGAGATCCGCAAGCAGCTTCTCAAATACGACGACGTGATGAACGACCAGCGCAAGGTCATCTACGAACAGCGCAAGGAGCTGATGCGCGCCACGGACGTGGCGGAGCAGGTGGCCGACATGCGCCACGAGGTGATCGAGGATCTGGTGGAGCGCTGCATCCCCGAGAAAGAATACGCCGAGAAATGGGATACCCACGGGCTGCACGAGGAGATGCTGCGCATCTTCGGCCTGAACCTGCCGGTCGCCGACTGGGCCAAGGAAGAGGGCATCGCCGACCAGGAGATCAAGACGCGGCTGATGGACGCGGTGGACCGCAAATTCGCCGAAAAGGCGGCGAATATCGGGCCCGAGATCATGCGCCTGGCGGAGAAGAGCATCCTCCTCCAGTCTCTGGACCAGGCGTGGAAGGACCATCTGCTGCAGCTCGACCATCTGCGCCAGGGCATCAATCTGCGCGCCTACGGCCAGCGCGACCCGCTCAACGAATACAAGCGCGAGGCCTTCGAGCTGTTCTCGCAGATGCTGCGCCACCTGCGCGACACGGTGTCGAGCATCCTGAGCCGGGTCGAGGTCCGCATTCAGGTCCCGGACGAGCTGCCGCAGGCGCCGCCCGAGCGCGACCCCGCCCGTTATCGCGAGACGCGGGCCGATCCGGCCATGGCCGAAGCCGGTGCCGACGGCGATCTGGCGCTGGCACCACCGCCGGCTGCCGCAGCGGCTCGGGCACCGGTGCGGCACGCGAGCGGCACCATCGACCGCAACAATCCGGCCACCTGGGGCAAGGTCGCGCGCAACGCTGCCTGCCCCTGCGGCTCAGGAAAGAAATACAAGCACTGCCACGGCAAGCTGGCGTAGGTGTCAGCTTCGGCCGTTCTTTTCCCCGTCATGCCGCGCGAAGGCGGGGCATCCATGGTTCAGGCGGCACGATGGATTGCCCGGTCAAGCCGGGCAATGACGCAGAGTAATAAGGCACGCAGCCGCTTCGCGTTGTCTTCTCCTAGCCTAATGCTTCCGGCCTAACGTCGACGTCAGCATCAGATAGAGCTTGCCGACGTCCGAGCTGAGATAGGTCGCCGAGAGGATATTCTCGGGATCGGTCTCGCGAGATTCGACGAGCAGCCGGTCGAACTGCGCCAGGTAGTCGTCGACGTATTTCCGGAACTCCGGGTCCTCGTGGTAGCGCCCCTGCACCTTGGTCTCGGTGTCGCTCTGCCCGAGACGCAGGAGGCGGCGGACGAAGACGCCGCGGTCGCCGCCGATGAACTCGCGCAAAAGTCGCTCCGAGGTCGACGGATCGAGAACGCGGCTGAAATCGATGGCGAGCGAATTGAGGCTGTCGACGATCAGCCGCGAGGCGCGCAGGAAGCTCGCCCGCTTCACGGCCAGCTCGTTCGCGGTCAGCTGGTCGGCCTGGGCCTTCGCCACCGCGGCGGCGGCGGCGAGGTCTTCGGCCTGCTTGCGGAACAGATCGGCCGCCTCCCGCGCCTGGTCGTTGGTGCGGTTGCCGGCGTCGGTCAGCTGGCGCGCATGGTCGGCTAGCCGTTTCTCGGCCGCTGTCATCTTCTCCTGCGCGTCGGCCGAAGCGATGGCAAGGCCGCGGGTGTGACGATCGAAGGAATCGCCGATCGCGGCGATGCGCGCCGCCGCCTGCGAAACGGCGACGGTGACTTCTTCGGCGAGGCGCCGGAAGGCGTCGCCGAACGCATCGACCCGCGCCTTGCCGGTCTCCGTCGCGGCGGTCAGGTCCTGCGAATGGCGACCGAACACCTGGCCGATGCTGGCCATTTCACCGCTGGCGCGGGCGGCGGCCCCCGAGATGTCGCGCGATTGCCGGTCGAACGCGGCCCCCAGCTCGGCGAGCCGGGCCCCCGCCTGTGAGACGGCGCCGACCAGAACCTCTGTCTGGCTGCGCAGGCCGGCACTGAGCTCGGCGGCCTGCACGCCCGCCCGCTGCATCGTCGACAACAGGGCCTGCTCTTCGCTCTGCAGGGCCTGGTCGGCGGCTGTGATGCCGCCGACGGTCTTCTCGCTGGTCTCGGAGATATCGGCAGTCCGGCGCAGCAGCACCTGCCCGATCTCTTCGATCTTGGCGACCGATGCTTGCGCTGCAGCGGCGAGGTCGGTGGCGGTGCGCTGCAGCGTCTCGGCGACCGCGCCGACGCGGGTTTCGGCGTCCTGAGTGGACTCGCCGACCTCGCTGGTCCGCCGGCGCAGGGCCTCGCCGATGGCCGAGACCTGGGCGGATGCCTGATCGGCACCGATCAGCAGTTCCTGGGTTTGCTGGCGGAACAGCTCGCGCGCCTCGCTCACCAGCGAGGTGGCGCTTGCCGAGGCGCGGGTCAGCTCCATCATCCGCTGCTGGATCGTCCCGCCGACGTCGCCGAGCCGGGCGACCGCCTCGTTGGACGCCGTGAGCAGATGCTGCAGCCGCTGCTCGAGCTGCGTATCGACGTCACTCACCTTGCTGACGATCTCGTCCGCGCCGGCGAGCATGTTGTGGGCGCGCTGGCGGTACTCCTCGCTGACGGCGCGGATCCGGGTCGCGGCCTGGTCTGCCGAGCCGATGACGACCTCGGACTGGCGTTTCATCAGCTCGCCGATCTCGTTGGCGCGCGCCGCCGACTGCTCGATCGACTTCAGCAGCTGAATCGCCTGGTCGCGCAAGGCGTGGTCGACGACGCCGATCTGGGTCGTCGCCTCGGTCGCGGTGGAGAGGATCTGCTGGCTACGCTGCTGCAAGGCGTCGCCCGTCTCGCGCAGGCGCACCGCGGCCTGGCCGGCGGTCTGGGCCAGCTCCGCCGAACGCTGCTCGAGCAGCGCCTGCATGTCGCCGATCCGCCCGGCCGCGGCGTTCGCGGCCTCCGACAGCTCCTCGGCCTGACGGTGCAACCCCTCGCCGGCGCCGCCGAGCAAGGTCGCCGCGTGGCCGGCGGTGTTGCCGAGATCGCGCGTGCGGTCGCGAAGCACTTCGCCGAGCCGTTCCATACGCTCGGCGGAGCGGTCGGCGGACTCGTCGATGTCGCGCACGCGCTGGGCGAAGGCCTCGCCGAGCTCGGTGGCGCGGCCCAACCCGCGTTCGGCGGCGTGGACCATCTCCTGCGTCTGCAGCCGGAAGCCATCGCCGGTGACGCGCACGCGGCCCAGCGACTGATCGGCGCTCAGCACCAGGTCTTCGGCCTGACGGCGCAGCATCTCGCCGGTGGCGGTGACCCGCGCGGCCGCCTGGTCGAGGGCGCTCCCCAGCGCGTCGGCGTCGCGGATGAGGCCGGTGTTGACCTCGCCGATGCGCACCGCCGACTGGTCGAGGTCCGCACTGCGACCGCGGATCGTGGCGCCGATCGCTTCGCCCGCCGAGGACGCCTGGCCGGTCACCCGGCCGAGATCGCCGGTGCGCTCGCGAATGGTTTCGGCCAACGCCTCGAGGCGCTGCGAGGCGCGATCGGCCACGCCGTCGACCTCTTGGGTGCGCTGCGCGATGGTGGCGCCGAGCTCGGCGGCGCGCGACAGGCCGCGGTTCGACGACTGAGCGATCTCGTCGGCCTGCAACTTGATGCCTTCGGCCGCCGATCTGGCCCGCACCGCCGCCTCGCCCGATTCGGACATCATCTCGTCGGTGCGCTGGCGGAACAGGGTATGCGCCGCTTCGGCGCGGTCGGTGGCCTCGTCCAGCGACGAGGTGAGCCGGCGCGCCTCGCGATCGAGCAGGGTGTTCGCCTCGTCGAGCCGCGCCGCGGCGGCATCGATGTCGCCGGTGCGGCCGCGGAGGCTCTCGCCGAGCGTGTCGATGCGCTCCGACGCCTCGGCCGCCGCCTCGCTGACCGCCTGGGTCTCGCGCTTCAGCGCCGTCTCGGCCGCCTCGGCGCGGGCGCTCAGGTCGCTCGCCGCCGCTGTGAGGGACTGCGTCTCGACCCGGAGCTGAGCCGCCGCCTCCACGGCCTGGGTGCGCGCCGCGCCCGCGGCGGCCCCGAGGCCGTCGGCATCGCGGCGGAACGCCTCACCGACCTCGCGCGCTTTGGCAGTCGCGTCCTCGGTGGTGGCTGCGAGATGCCGCGTCGTCTCGTCGAACGCGCTGCGCAGGTCGGCCACCTTGTTGAGGCCGTCGGTCGCCGCCGCCTGCATGTCCTGCGTGTTGCGTCGGAACGCCTCGCCGGCGGCGCGCACCCGCGCCGTGCTCTGGTCGGCCAGCGCGCTGAGGTCGGTGCTGACGCGGCGGACCCCCTCGGTGGTGGCTTCGGCCCGCGCGGCGACGCGCTCCAAGGCCGAGCCAAGATTCTGCGTTTCGGAGCCGAGCAGCGACGTCAGCTCGCTGGCGCGCACGCCGGCGGTGCCCAGCTCCTCGGTACGCGCCCGCAAGGTCTCGCCGAGGCCCTGCACGCGCTCCTGCGCCTGTCCGGCGGTGAGTGCCAGCTCGCCGACTTGCCGGCGCAAGGTGATTTCCGCGGCTTCGCTCTTCGCGACCAGCTCGGCCGCGAACTGCGCCAGTGTCTGGGCACACTTCTCCATCCGCTCGCTGGCTCCGCTGGCCCGCTCGCCGGCGCCCTCCGCGGCCCGCGATAGCACGCCCGCGTATTGGCTGAACTCGGCGGCGAGTTCCTTGGCCCGCACCATCGCCTGGTCGGTGGCCTGGATCAGATCGGCGGTCTGCTGGCCCAGCGCCGCGCGCATTTCGTTTGCGCGCGCGGTGGCACGCTCGGTGGTGGTCGCAAGGTCCTCGGTCTGCTCGCGCAATGCGCCGCGGATGGCATCGGCGCTGGCCGCCGTGCGCTCGGTGATCGCGGCCAGGTCCTCGATCTGCTGGCGGAGAGAGGCGTTGATCGCGCGCGACTGCGAGACCGCCCGCTCCGAGGCGCCCGACAGCGCCTCGGCCTGCTGTCCGACCGCGGTCTCGACGGTCTGAACGCGGCTGGCGAGCAGCGCCGAAATCCGCTCTAGCCCGTCGGCATGGCGGCGCAGGCTCGCCATCACCTGCATCGCCCGCATCGCCGATTGATCGGAGACGGTGGCGAGCTCGCTGGTCTGGAGATGCAGCGCCTGCCGGCTCTCGGTGAGGCGGCCCGCCGCGGCGTCCGAGGCCTCGGTCAGCATCCGCGCCTGCTCGCGCAGCGAATCGGCGATCGACTGGACCTTCTCCTCGGTCTCGTCGGCCGGATAGGACAGCGCCTGCAGCTCGCGGTGCAGCGCCCGCGCCGTGGTTTTGAGCTCGCTGCCGCGCTCGATGAACGCGATCACCAGCCAGAGCACCAGGAGCGGCGTTGCGACGCCGCTCAGCGCCGCACCCAGCTCGTGCGGCAGCATGCTGCCGAGGTTGAGCCAGCCGATCTGGGTCTGCACGTACCACGCCGACAGCGCCAGCCAGACCACCGACACCGCCGCACCGGCGATGAAGATGGCGCTGCGCGCGCGGCGTCGCGCCTCGCTGACGGCGGGTGCCGCACCCAGCTCTGCCGGCGACGCCGATTCGGGCCCGGTCTCGACCAAGCGAAGCGACGCCAATTGGCGCGGGCCAGTGGTCTTGTCCATCTTAAGCTCTCCCCTGTGCGGCCACGGCGCGGTCTAAGCCGCTTTTCGCCGTCGCCTGATCAATCCCAGAATCTCCGATGCGGCGTGCGGAATGTTGGTTCCCGGCCCGTAGATCGCGGCCACGCCCTGACCCAGCAGCTCTTCATAGTCCTGCGGCGGGATCCCCCCGCCGCACACCACCAGGATATCGTCGCCGCCGGACCGGCGCAGCGCGCCCAGCAATTGCGGCACCAAGGTCTTGTGACCGGCGGCCTGCGAAGACACGCCGATCACGTGCACGTCGTTCTCGATCGCCTGGCGCGCTGCTTCCTCGGGCGTCTGGAACAGCGGCCCGACATCGACGTCGAACCCGATATCGGCAAACGCCGTCGCGATGACCTTGGCGCCGCGGTCGTGACCGTCCTGGCCGAGCTTGACCACCAGCATCCGTGGCCGGCGCCCCTCTTCCTGGGCGAACGCAGCGACCTCCCGGCGAATGCGCGCGAAGCCTTCGTCGCCTTCGTAGGCGGAGCCGTAGACGCCCGACACGCTGCGGATGACCGCGCGGTGGCGGGTGAACACTTTCTCCAGCGCATCCGAAATCTCGCCGACCGTGGCGCGGGCGCGCGTCGCGGCGATCGACAGCTGAAGCAGATTGGCGTTGGGATCGCCGGCCCCGCGGGTCAGCGCGTCGAGAGCCGTCCGGCAGGCTTTCTCGTCGCGCTTGGCGCGCACGGCCTTCAGCCGCGCGACCTGCTGCTCGCGCACGGCGGTGGTGTCGATGTCGAGGATCTGCACCTTCTCCACGGTGTCGGGCTTGTACTTGTTGACGCCGACGATGGTCTCCTCGCCGCGGTCGATCCGCGCCTGGCGGCGGGCGGCCGATTCCTCGATGCGCAGCTTGGGCATGCCGGATTCGATGGCCTTGGTCATGCCGCCCATCGCCTCGACCTCTTCGATCAGAGCCCAAGCGTGCTCTGCGACCGCGGCGGTCAGGGATTCGACGTAGTAGCTGCCGCCGAGTGGATCGACGACCTTGAGGATGCCGCTCTCCTCGGCGATGATCAGCTGCGTGTTGCGCGCGATGCGGGCGGAGAACGGCGTCGGCAGCGCCATCGCCTCATCGAACGAGTTGGTGTGCAGCGACTGCGTGCCGCCGAGCACCGCCGCCATCGCCTCGATGGTGGTGCGGATGATGTTGTTGTAGGGATCCTGCTCGGTCAGCGACACCCCGGAGGTCTGGCAATGGGTGCGCAGCGCCAGGCTCTGCGGGTTCTTGGGGTCGAAGCGCTGGATGATCCGCGCCCACAGGAGCCGCGCCGCGCGCAGCTTCGCGATCTCCATGAAGAAGTTCATGCCGATGTTGAAGAAGAACGACAGCCGGGGCGCGAAGTCGTCGATCGACAGTTGCTTGCCGAGCGCGACGCGCACGTAGTCGAGACCATCGGCGAGGGTGAAGGCGAGCTCCTGCACGATCGTCGCCCCGGCTTCCTGCAAGTGATAGCCGGAGATCGAGATCGAATTGAACTTCGGCATGTGCTTCGCCGTGTAGGCGATGATGTCGGCGACGATCCGCATGCTCGCCGCGGGCGGATAGATGTAGGTGTTGCGGACCATGAACTCCTTGAGAATGTCGTTCTGAATGGTTCCCGCGAGCTGCGCCTGCTTCACCCCCTGCTCTTCCGCCGCGACGATGTAGCCGGCCAGCACCGGCAGCACGGCGCCGTTCATGGTCATCGACACGGTCATCTGGTCGAGCGGGATGCCGTCGAACAGGATCTTCATGTCCTCGACCGAGTCGATCGCCACTCCCGCCTTGCCGACGTCACCAACGACCCGCGGATGATCGGAATCATAGCCGCGGTGGGTCGCCAGATCGAACGCCACCGACAGGCCCATCTGGCCGTTCTTCAGGCACTGCTTGTAGAAGGCATTGGAGGCCTCGGCGGTCGAGAACCCGGCATATTGCCGGACCGTCCACGGCCGGTTGGCGTACATGGTGGCGCGCGGCCCGCGCAGATAGGGCGGAAAGCCGGGCAGGTTGTCGACCGCCTCCAGCCGTTCGAGATCGGCCGCGGTGTAGAGCGGCTTCACGTCGATTCCCTCGGGCGTGTGCCAGACCAGCGATTCGAGCGAATCGCGCTTGATCTCATGGCGAGCGAGACGCTCCCAATCGGCGAGGGTGGGTTTTGAGGGGCCCGACATCCTTGAAGCTCTTACCTCCGGGTAATTTACGACCGCGCCCACGGATTTGCGCGAGTCAAATCGGCTCTGACCGAGGCCCGCGACGCGACTCTATCGGCGGGCCCAGGCGGCGCAATGCCATTTATCGGCGCCAATACGCGACACCCTGGAGGCCAATCCCGACTTCGGCACGTATGCGCCGGCGCAATGGCTCACCTTCGCCGGCGATCCAAAAGTGTAAATTTCTTTTCATAATACAGGAGTCTGGCCCAGTTCCCTACTGAGATATGCAAATACCGCAATGCTGCGCCGCAACAATCCGATCCATCACGACTCGCGTTCCGGTGTATTCATTAACCGACGCCGGGGGCCAACAAGGGCCGGCGCACGACAACAGGGACTCGCTTTATGAAACCGTCAGCCGAAACGCTGTTCGTTGCCAATCTGCCTTTCAGCATGACCGACGCGCAGCTCGCCGATATGTTCGATCCGTTCGGGATCGTGATCAGCTTCCGCATTGCGCGCGAGCGCGAGACGGGCGATTCGAAGGGCTTCGGCTTCGTCGAGCTCGCCACCGAAAAGGCGCGCAAGAAGGCGATCGCGGCGGTGAGCGGCAAGGTCCTTGACGGCCGCACCATCGAAGTGCGGCAGGCCAAGGTCCCGGAGAAGCCGGCGAAGGCGAAGAAGCCCAATCGCCTGACTACGTCGCCCGTCGTCGCGGCCCGCGCCGTCGCCAACCGCAAGGTGCTGGTCGAATATCGCAAGCTGTCGGAACGCCGTTTCCGGACTGCTTCTTAATCTAAAGCCCCTCAGGCGCCAGGCGGACCGCATCCGCGGTCCCCTTTTCTGAATGGGATTGGGGCTTCGCGCCCATTGGGGCGCGCGGCTACACTTGCAGCCATGATCTATGGTCCGACGAAGCGTCGGACTATTCATTATTGCGTCGCTGAGACGCCGGGCGCGAGGCCGGGTATGCGCAGGAACGCGACTGAGGCGGTGAAGCCTTTGACGCGGGCGGTTTCGGACTTGGCGCTGAGGCTGGGGAGCCGCTCCTGCACCGCTGGATCGGCGGCGAGATCCGCCGAAAGCACGATGTCGCCGCCCGCGCTTTCGTTCTGCAGGCGCGCGGCGAGATTCACCGTCGAGCCGAAATAGTCGAGCCGGCCGTTCAGGGTGACGGCAATGCAGGCGCCGGTGTGCAGGCCGAGCTTGATGATGATTTCTTCGCGGCCGCCGCCATGCTCGCGATTGAACGCGGCGACGCTCCGTTGGACGTCCAGCGCCGCTTCGAGCGCCTGCAGCGGATCGCTGAACGCCGCCATCACCGCGTCGCCGATCGTCTTCACGATGGCACCGTCATGCTGGCGGACCGCGGCGGCGAGAAACGCGAAATGTTCGCGCACGAGACGATAGGCCGCGGCATCGCCGATCCGCGCATACATCGCGGTCGAGCCCTTCAAGTCCGTGAACATCAGCGTGACCTGCCCGATGCCGGCCTCATCGCCCGGGCGCAGGACTTCGGTCGCGAACAGGTCGCGGAAGATCTGCATCGACGTCGCGCGGTGGGCGGTGAGCGCATCGCGCACCCAGTCGCGCGATTCGATTACGAAGGTGATCTCGCGGCGGCTCTGATTGGCCAGGCGGATCACGCCGGGCGGAGCCGGCGCGCCAAGGACGATACCCGCCCGCTCGGCGATCGCCTCAGGAAAGCCGCCGCCGTCCCAGGTGAAGACCGTGTCGGCGCCGGGATGCAGCGGCCGCACCCGGTAATCGCCGGGCGGCAGCGCCAGCTGGAGCTCGCGCGTCTCGCCGGGCTCCAGCGTCTGCTGCAGCACGACATGCGGCGTCGTCATCGGCCCGAACAGGCAGAACTCGCCCTCGCTCAGCGGACGAATGGCCGGGGCCGGGCGGAAGGTCAGTGCCACGTTGCGGGTGAAGTCGCGGTCGTAGTCGATGTTGCAGCTCGGGCAGTGGGCGCCGCGCGGCAGCTGGTCGAGCGACGACGCTCCCACCGGACCGCCGCGGCAGTTCGGACAGAGGATATCCCAGCGGAGCGTGAGCGCGCCGACGCGCACCCCGCGCAGGCAGAGCTCGATCACGTCGCGCTCGCCGGTGTTCCACAGGCGCGCCAGCCGGAGCGGCCGAATGCGCGCCAGCTCGGTCTCCGAGCCTTCCGCGATCAAGCGGCTGAAGCGCCGCACCAGGTCGGGGGCGATGCCCTGGCGCTCGAGATCGGCGCCGGCGACGGCAAGCCGGTTCGCCGCCTCGGGCGGAAGACGGACGAAGACCGAGAACGGCTCCTCGCGGGCACCGGCCGCGTACGCGTTGGCCTCCTTGGCCAAGCGGGCGAACGTCTTGCCGGCTGCACGGAAGAAGCCGCCCAGCAAGATCGCATGGCCGAGAAGATTTACCGGCTCGACCTCCAGCACATAATCGCCACGGCTGCCGGTTCCTTCGCGGTGGAGCTCCAGGGTCGCGACGAGGCTCTTGAACGGACCCGACGGAAAGCGCCGCGCGTGCCGGAAGCTGTGGTTGGTCACCCACTCGGTCGGCAGGTCGCGCCAGCTAAGCTTCACCGGCCCGAGCTTCGCGTGCCCGGTGTAGATCACGCTCCCGTCGGGCTGCACCGCGGTCTCGACGCGATATCTCGGCAACTCGGCCGCTTCATTGAAGCGCGCGGTGTCGGCCAGCGCCGGCCACACCTTCTCGGGCGGCGCATCGAAACGCCAGGTCCATTTCATCAGCCGTGGGAGGGCCATGATCTACGATCCAACGCTTGCACGCACCGGTCCCCGATGCAATGTTCGGTCCCCAACCGCAAACGTTACGCGCAGACCGTTATTTTCATGGCCAAGAAGCATAACCCGCTGACCCTCAATCCGCTCCAGCTGCGCACCCTGACCCTGCTGCAGGCGCTGGCAGCCCTGCCCGAACACTCAGCACCCGGCGCCGAGCCGGGCTCGGTGCGCATCGAGGGCCTTCCCCAGCCGCATGGCGATCATTTTCATCTCGGGCCGTGGGCGGTGCTGGCCCGCGACGCGACGGGGCTTGCCAACGAAGCGGCGTGGATGGCGCTCGAGCGCAAGGGCCTGATCAAGTCCACGTTCCCGATCGCCTGCGAGATCACCAAGGCCGGCCTCGACTACGAGACCGGCCTCAAGGACCAGATCCTGCACGGCGCGGATCATTAACGCTGGGCTCTCCGCGCGCGCATCTCCATTTCCTGCGTCCAGCTGCCGCCCTTGTCCCAGGACGCCTCGCCGATCCAGCGGAACGACTGTCCGGTGATGTCGACGAAACGCCAGCGCCGCATCAGCCCGCAGGCGTCTTCGCTGACCTGGACGATATCGGGACCGGCGGCGCGGCCGATCTGGCGGATCGCAAACGCCTTGGACGGGTCGAAATAGGTGATGTGCCAGGCGTCGATCGTCGGGTCGTAATAGCGGAACGTCGAGCCCCAGCAATGCCACGGCTCGGGCGGCTTGCCGGCCCGCACATGCCGCGCCGGATAGATCCACACGTCCTGGACCGCCTTGCCGTCCAGGACCCAATCGAAGTGCCACTCCGCCTCGGCCTGGCGATGCGGCCCGTTCAACGGATGATGGTCGATATCGAGCGTCCACGAGCCGACGAACTGGCCGTAGAGCTGAAGCTTGGCCGCGAGCGCCGGGTCGGGCTCCGCCGCATGAAGCGCTTCAAGCATCGGATGATCTATCCCGGTCATGGCTGGTCTCATGCTTTAGCTGCGTCGCAATACGCCTCGATCCGGTAGCCGTCCGGATCGATGACGAAGCCGGCGTAGTAGCCGGCCCCGTAGTCCGGCCGCAGGCCGGGCTTGCCGTTGTCGCGCCCGCCGGCCCGCACCGCGGCCGAGTGGAACGCGTCGACGCTGTGGCGCGTCGGTGCCGTGAAGCAGACGTGCAGGCCTGAATTTTCATCGGCTGCCACCGGCCGCTCAGTGGCCAGGGTCCAGAACGTGGCGGCGTCACGGCCGTACCCGAGCGAGCCGGCGCTCTCGCTCAAACAGTCATAGCCGAGCGGCTGCAAGACCGAATCGTAGAAACGCTTGGTGCGGGCGAGGTCGCGAACGCCGATCGAAACGTGATTGATCATGGGTGGCTCCCTTTGCGTGGGCATTGAACGGACAGCCGATACTAACCATCTCCATGGTTAGTAGGTTGCCCTGAGGCGCCCCTGGTTGTCAACCCCCTTGATGGTTAGAATGCGGCTCCCATCGGACCTGTTAGGCTGCGCGTCCCGCTCATGCTGATTTCCGAAATTCGCGACGACCTGTGCCTTGCCTATGCGAACACGCTGTCGTGGCGCGGCAGTGCTGCGGCGACCGAGAAGCTGCATGCGCTGCCGGACCTGCTGGGCTGGCTCGAGACCGACGCGCATGTCGCGAGCCCGGCGCTGCAGGACGTGAAGGGCTGGTCCCGCGAACACCCGAAGAAGGCCGACGCGATGTTCGGCGACGCCATCCAGCTCCGCGAGGCGATGTTCCGCATCTTCGAAGCCCTGGCGACCGGTGCCGCGGTCCGCGACCCGGATTTCGCGACACTCAAGGCGGCGCTGACCGAGGCGCCGGCGCGCCGGCAGCTGGTGCGCGCCGATGGGCGTTACGCCTGGCGGCTCGAGACGCTCAGGCCTTCCGCCCCCAACCTGCTGACGCCGGTGCTGTGGTCGGCCGGCGACCTGATGCTGAACGCCGCGCGCCGGCGGATCCGCCAATGCGCCAATGAGAAATGCCTGTGGCTGTTTCTCGACGAAAGCAAGTCGGGGACACGGCGCTGGTGCGACATGACGTCCTGCGGCAACCGCGCCAAGGCGCAGCGGCACTATTCCAAGATCAAACAGGGCTAGGCCCCCGCGGTCGCACCGCCGCCGGCCTATAGCGGGCAGATATAGCCGGGGCCGCTCGGGGATTTGAAGCAGCCGACCGATTCCGGGATCACGTGCTTGGGCAGCCACAGGACGACCGCGGGAAAATAGATCGTGAACGCGATGGTGGCGAAGAAGACGACGTAGATCGGCAACGCCGCGCGCAGGGCGTGCGAGAACCGCACGCCGACGAATTTCGACGCCATCAGGAGGACAAGACCGTAGGGCGGCGTGATCAGGCCGAACGCGAGGGTCGCGATCAGCACCACACCCATGTGGACGCTGTTGATATCGCCGGCCTGGGTCAGCGCCATCACCAGCGGCATGAAGATGATGATCGTCGGCACCGGCTCGATGAAATCGCCGATGATGGTGAACAGCAGCACCAGCAGCAGCATGATGAGATGCGGATCGTTCCCGGCGATGTCGGTGATCCAGCCGGCGATCACGATCGCCCCGCGCAGATAGGCGAGCAGCCAGCCGAACGCGTTGGCGGCGCCGATGGTGATGAGCGGCAGCGAGAAGATCAGGCCCGCGATACAGAAATCGTAGGGCAGCATCCGCAGGTGCTTGCGGTTCAGCGCCGGGATGATCACGCCCAGGATCCAGGCGGCGGCAACCACGCCGGCCTCGGTCGGGGTGAACCAGCCGGTCAGGATTCCCCCGAGCAGGATGATCGGAATCATCAAGGGCAGCGAGGCGTCCTTGGCCGCGAGCGCCACCTCGCGGAACGGTGCGCGCCGACGCCGGACACCAGGCGGCCCGAAGAAATAGCAGTAGACCATCAACCCGAATCCGATCATCAGGCCCGGCACCACGCCCGCCATGAACAATCCGGCGATGGAGACGTTGCCGACGGCGCCATAGACAACGGCGGTGATGCTGGGCGGGACGAGGGCGGCGATGGTCGACGCGGCGGCGATGATGGCGGCGATGAACGGCGGGTTGTAGCCCTCCCGCTTCATCGGGCCGCTGAGGGCCCGGCTGATGACGGCGACGTCAGCGGTCGTCGACCCGGACATCTCGGAGAAGAACATGCTGAAGACCGTGACGACCTGGGACAGCCCGCCGCGAATGTGGCCGACCAGGGCCATCGACAGATTGGCGACGCGGACGACGACGTTGGCGGAGCTCATCAACTCGCCGACCAGAAGAAAGAACGGGATTGCGAGCAGCGCCTCGCTGTCCATGCCGTCGAACATCTTCTGCACGATGGCGGCCAGCGACACGTCGGTGAACGTGGCGCCGATCAGCACGCCGGCCATGAGCGAAAACGCGACCGGCACGCCCAGGTACCCGAAGAATAGGAACAGAAACGTCATCAGCAGCAGGATCAGCGGCGGGCTCACAGCAGGTCCCCCGGCCGCGGCAAGGCTTCGGCTTCCGCGCCCGGCTCCGCCTCCTCCGGATGCTCAAAGCCGTGGCGCCAGCCATTGATGAGCTGCTCGAGCGTGAAGAGCGCGATCAGCGCGCCGGAGATGGGAATGGCCACGTAGAGCGAGGCGATGGGCGTCATCGACGGCATGCGATAGCTGGTAAAGCCGCGAAGAAAATTGACGTAGCCGAAATAGACGAGGCAGAGCGCCACCGCGAGCGTCACCAAGCGGACCAGGGCCTCGACGACGAGCCGGGAGCGGCCATGCAACGCCTCGGCAAGCGCCGTGAGATAGAGATGGTCATTGCGCCGCGTCGCGACCGCCGTGCCGGTGAAAATCCCATAGATGAAGAAGGCCGACGTGACCTCCTGCAGCCACAGCCAGGGATGACCGATCGTGCGGGTGACGATGTCGAAGGCCACCGAGGTCGAGAACCCGAGCAGGGCGATCCCGCACATGACCATCAGAATGGTCTCGAGGCGGTCGAAGGCGCGCCACTTCAAGTGACGTTGCCGTCGAAGCACCAGCTTTTCGGCGAGAGACATGGGCCCAAACTGTCCGGAGGCGCGGACGCTCAGCCGAGCGCCCGCGCTCCCGGCGTCACTAGTTGAGGGACCCGATCAACTGCTGGATCTTGGCCGCGTGCGGACCCAGTTCCTTGGCCATTTTGTCGAGGTAAGGATCGGCGACTTTGACAAACCCGGACTTGTCGACGTCGGTCACGACCTTGACGCCGATCGATTTCAGCTTGGTCTGGGACTCGTGCTCGAGGTCGAGCGCTTTGGCCGGCTGGGTCTTGTTGACCTCGGCGGCAGACGCCGTCACCCACTGCTTCTGGTCGGCCGACAGGCTGGACCACAGCTTGTCGCTGATCCAGATCAGGCTGTTGTTGGCCTCATGTTCGGTCATCGACAGGACGGGGGCCACCTCGTAGTGCTTGTTGACGAGGTAGACGTTGACACCGTTCTCGGCGACGTCGACCACGCCGGTCTGCAGCGAGGTGTACACGTTGCCGAACGGCATGTGCACGGTTTGCGCCCCATAGGCGGGGAACATCGTGTCTTCGGTCGGCGTGGCCTGCACCCGGACCTTCAGCCCTTTGATGTCGTCGATCTTCTTGATCTCGCGCTTGCTGTACATGCTGCGCAGACCGAGCGTGGCGAGCCCGATCACGTGCGCCCCCTGCACGGTCTGGTCGATCAGCTGTTTCACCGCGTCGCTGAGCCGCGGATCGCCGAGCGCCTTGGTCAGATGAGACTCGGACTTGAACAGGAAATGAAGCGACATCACGCCGGCCTCCGGCGACAGCGTCGCCGCGTTCGCCGATGACGAGATGCAGAAATCGATGTCGCCCGCTTTGATGAGCTGGAGCACCTGCGGCTCCTGCCCGAGCTGCGCGCCCGGATATTGGTCGATCAGCATGGTGTTTTTGCTGAGCTCCGCCAGCTTGCCGGCGAAGGTGTCGCCAACGATCCCGTAGCCGGTTGGCTTCGGCTGGTCATACGCGAAGCGATAGTGCTTGACCCCCTGCGCGGCGGCACCGGCCGCCGAGCCGACGAGCGCCATGATCACCGCAAGTCCCGTCGCAATCGCCCTCATTTGAAATCCTCCCTGGATTGAATTCGTTATCGTTCCTACCGCCACTCCTATCCCCGATAGCCGCGCCGGCCGGCATCGCGGAGCCACAGGCGCACGAGGTGGCGCTTGCGGTCCGGCTCGGGGTGATCGATGAATTCGGTGCGCGCGTGCGCCGTGGCGCGGTTGTTGACGAACTGGATCTGACCGGGCTGCAACTCGAGATCGACCCGCAGCTCCGGCCGGTCGAAGACCGACTGGATGGCCGCCAGCGCCGCCCCCGTCTCGTTGTCCACCCGCTCGCCGCGCAGCTCATAGCCCGCGTAGATCTCGCTGAGCGCCAGCCGCGCCTGCAGGGTCTCGCCGTAGTCGAAGACAGGGGCCGGGAACGTGGTCGGCTCGCCGGGCTCATGCTCGGCGTGGCGGTCGTACCAGAACGGACGATAGAGCCGGCCCAGGACGTCGGCATGGCGCTCCAGCAGCGCGTTGTGCACCGTGTGGACGCTCACCACCTGGCTGACGCCGCCGGTCTTGGCGGTCTGCTGACAGAGGAGCCCGACATATTCGGGCGGCGTCTCGTTGTACGAATTGTCGTTGTGGAAGCGCAGGTCGACATTTGTGACGGTCGGCCGGATCCCCGAGCCCGGCTTCAGCTTGGCGCCGGTGTCGCGGACCTCGAAGAACATCTGGCCGTTCAGCTTCTGCGCCACCGGCCGGGCGAGCAGGCTGGCGAGCAGCCAATATAGACTGACCGCTTCGTCGCGCGTCATCTCGTCCATCGGCAGGCGGTCGATGACCGCGAACATCGGTCCGTTCCACGCGAGCTCGCGGACCCGAGTCATCGTTGCGCGGCAGGCATCCAGGGCGTAGTCGCGAGGATCGAGGACAAACACCGGGACGGGCGAGCGGCGCAACTCCCGCAGGACGGCGCGCAGCTCGTCCATGGCGGCTGACGTCAAGGTCACGGTCCAGTCCGCCGGCGCGATCGTATCTCGCGTCCAGGCGCGCGGCCCCGTGATCCTCTCGGTCAGCACCCGAGGCGACATCGTTTCCTCCCCGCCGACATTCGATGGGCGGCCTGGCGGATAATCTGCATCAAATGCCGGCGCGCTTCTAGCCCGGGCCCCTAAGTGATCGATCAGCCGCGCGCGGTTCGCCAGCCGACGGCGGCAGCAAGCAGCAGCAGCAGGGCCGCCATCAGAAACGGCGCCCCGGGCAGCTGCCAGTCGCGATACCCCGCGATGAAGGTCGCGAACAGCCCGGTGAACAGGGTCGGCCCGATGAGGTTCGCGATCCCCTGCAGGCTGCCCAGCGCACCCTGAAGCTGGCCCTGCTCGTTCGGCGTCACGCGCTTGCTCGCGAGCCCCTGCAGCGCCGGGTTGGCCAGTCCCCACAGCGCCATCACCGGCACGCTCACCCAGTACCATAGGCCGGTCTCGGCGAGGCCCATGACCACGAAGGCCACGGCCCCGCAGAGCAGGCCCGCAAGTAAGGTCGCCCGCTCGCCGAAGCGCCGCACGACCCTCCCGATCAGACCGCCCTGCACCGCCGCCGTGCACAGGCCGACGCCGGCCAGCATCAACCCGGTCTGCGTCTCGTTCCAGCCGTAGCGGTAACTGACGTAGAGCACGATCACCGCCGGGAGGGCCGCGTGCGCCAGCTGCGACAGGACATGGACGGCGGCGAGCGACAGCAGTTCGGCATGCGAGCGCAATAGAACCAGCGAGCCGATCGGGTTGGCGCGCCGCCACGAAAACGGCGCGCGGCGGTCCGCCGGCAGGGATTCTGGCAGAATGAAGAATCCGTAACACGCGTTGGCGAGGCTGAACGCCGCCGCGACCCAGAACGGCAGACGCGGGCTGATGCCGCCGAGAACGCCGCCGAGCGCCGGCCCGACGATGAATCCGACGCCGAACGCGATGCCGATTCGGCCGAAGCTGGCGGCGCGCCGCTCGGGCGGAGTGATATCGGCGATATAGGCAAAGCCGGTGCTGACGCTAGCCGCGGTGATGCCGGAGATCACTCGACCGATGAACAGCCACACCAGGTTCGGCGCCAGCGCCATCAGCACATAGTCGAGGCCCAGCCCGAGATTGGAGGCGAGGATCACCGGCCGCCGGCCGAAGCGGTCGGACAAGGCGCCCTGAATCGGCGAGAACAGGAACTGCATCAGCGCCCAGGCGGTGCCGAACACGCCGTAGATTGCGGCCGCAGCGGCGGTATCGCCGCCCTTGAACTCGACGACCAGACGCGGCAGCACCGGGACGATCATGCCGATCGACAGCATGTCGAGCAGGATGGTGATGAAGATGAACACCACCGCCGCCGGACGGGCGGATCCGGCACCGGATGTCACGAACCGTCCCTCACCACTGCAGCTCCGGGAGGACGTATGTCGGGCGGACGCCGTAATCTTTCATGAGATGCGCCAGGGCTGCGGGATCGGGCGCACCGCCCATCTGCTTGATCCCAAGCACCTCGGCATGGATGCCGCCGGGGATGAACGCGACGTCGATCCCGGCGGCGCGCGCACCGGCGACGTCGGTGCGCAGCGAATCGCCGACGGCCAGGACACGCCGCTTATCGGCCACGCCCAGCAGGCGCAGCGCGCGCTCATAGATCTCCGGGTACGGCTTGCCATGGTTGCGCACGTCGCCGCCGAGCTCGGCGTAGCGCGCCGCGATCGCGCCGGCGCAGACCAGGAGCTGCGGCCCGCGCATCACCACCAGGTCGGGGTTGGCGCACAGCATCGGCAGGCCGCGCCGCCGGCAAGCGACAAGCTCCGGCTCGTGTGCCTCGACGGAGAGGTGATCCTGCCGCGGGCCGGTGCACAGGATGAAGGTCGCATCGTCAACGCCTGCGGCGGCCACGACGCCGTTGCCGTCGAGCATGCCGGTGTCGCGGTCGGGCCCGATATGCAGAGAGCGCGTGCCGAGCTTCGCATGCCAGTCGTCGTCGCGCCGCGCGATCGCCTGCCACGTCGCTTCGCCCGACGACAGCACGGCGTCGTAGACGTCTGCCGGCACGCCGAGCCGGGTCATGCTGGCGATAACGGCGTCGGCGCGGCGCGGCGCATTGGACAGCACCAGCCGGCGCTTGCCGGCGGCCCCAACGCGGCGCAGCGCGTCGGCCACATGCGGAAACGGCGCCACCCCGTCGTGGATGCAGCCCCACAGATCGAGCAGGAAGCCGTCGTAGCGGTCGGCGATCTCGGCGAGGCCGGAGAGGAGGGGCGGGGAAGAGGACACGGCGTGAACTCGAGGACGATGGAGGACAGAGGGGAATATCCCCCTCACCTGCTCCCGGGGCGCCGGGGCTTCGCCCCCGAAAAAGATTCGGGGCGCTCGCGACCTCATCCCGGGCGGGGTGAGGGGTTATCTCACGACCGTTTCGGGAAAGGCAAATCTACGCGGCGTCTTTCGGGGCTTCCTTGGCCAGGCGCGGCTCGCCGAACAGGTAGCCCTGTCCGAAATCGACCGGCATGTCGAGGATCTCGAGCAGGGTCTGCTCGCTTTCGATCTTCTCGACGATGAGATCGATCGCCTGCTCATCGAGCGCCCGCTTGAAGGCGCGGATGTCGAGGCGCTGGGTCGACGCGCGGGTCTGGTCGAGCAGCCGGCCGGCCTCGATCTTGATGAAGCGGATGTGCAGCCGGCGCAGGTCGGCGACGTCGAAGTCCAGCGCAGTCACCTGGTCCATGGACAGCCGGAAGCCCTGTTTGCCGAGCCGGTCGAGCTCGGCCATCGCCTCTTCGCTGCGCCGCTGCACGCTGGCTTGGCTGAACTCGAACACGAGGTGCGGCGCCAGGTCGCGGTTGGACGCCATGAAGGCGACGAACTCGCGCAGGAACCGCGTGTCCGCCACCGTGTGCTCGGAGATGTTGATGAAGATGTTCGCGTCCGAGTTCGCCTTCTGCAGCCGGCGGACGACCTGGATGCTGCGGAACAGCAGCATGTTGTCGATGGCGCCGATCAGGCCTTCGCGCTCGGCGATGGCGAGGTACTGGTCGGGCATCAGGATGGCGTCGTGCTCGCCGCGGATGCGCGAGAAGCATTCGTAGTGGCGACGCTTGCGCTGCGGCAGGCTGACGATGGGCTGGACGAACAGCTCCACCTTGTTGTCGCGCAGCGCCTCGCGGACCATGTCGAGGATCTCCTCCTCTTTCAGGCCCATTATCACCCTGGACGTCGCCGCCTCGGCGGGTACCGGCGCCTTCTTGTCGTCGACGATGTAGGACGGCTTGCCCTTCGGCTTCTTCCCCGCGGACAGCTGCTCGACCAGGTCCTGGAGCACCCGCACCTCGGCCATCACGGTGTCGATGTTCTGCGCCTGGCCCTGGCGGACGTCGCTCGCGGCGCGGATGGCATCGAAGATCCGCCGCGCCTCGTCGCGGGCCCGCGCCAGCTCCGAGCGCAGCTCGGCATAGCCGATCTTCAGCGCGTCGATCTCCGCCGCCTCGGCCTGGTCGAGCCGCAGCCGGGCGCTGGCGAGATGGACCAGGGCTGCGACGAAGATGACGACGCCGGCGAGCTCGACCGCGACGCGGCCATCGACCGGGGCCACCTGCGGGAGCGCGACCGCGATCACGCCGGCGATGACGGCGTATCCGAGAGCGATCAGGACGTGGCTGACGACCGGCATCTACGGGTCTGATTGCGGCGGGATTTCAGCGACTCGGGGCAGCGTGAACAAGGCTGCGCGCCAGATTGGCTTACCGCCGGAGGAGCGGTCAACACTCCGTCATCCCCGGGATGGACGATCTCCATTCCGTCATGCCCCGCTTGATGCCGGACGGGCCGGGGCAGGACGAAAGAAAAAGACCTCTCCCAGGACGGCAAAACGCGGTCGCGAGATTAACCGAGAGGATCTCGCCGCTCAGTTCACCAGATGCTGCCATGCATTGCGCGGCACGCCGAAATCCTCTTCGGCCTGACACATGGCGATGTCGAGTGTGGACTCCCGGTAGTCGTGCGTGCACCGGGCGCCCTCGAACACGGACAGAAAGAAGCCTGCGAGCGGGTCGCGCTCAATCACGAAGCGTCGCGGCTTCAGCGCCGCCGGCTCGGCGATCCACTTCATCCTTCCCCCCAAACCAAAAGGACTGCGTGTGAACCCTATTTTCGGTCAACACCGACCGCGTCGGCAACTGATTTGAAGCCGTCGCGGCGCAGCAGGATACCGAGATCGCGCAAAATTTCGGCCACCAGCCCGGGCCCGCGATAGATCAGCATCGAGTAGAGCTGCACCAGCGAGGCGCCGGCGCGGATCTTGGCGTAGGCCTCGCGCCCCGAGCCGATGCCGCCGGTGCCGATCAGCGGCAGCCGGCGTTCGGTTAACAGGTACATATCTCCCAGTACCGCGGTCGCCAGCTCGAATAACGGGCGGCCGGAGAGTCCGCCGGCCTCGCCGCGATGGCGGCTTTTCAGCGTCTCGGGCCGGCCGATCGTGGTGTTGCCGACGATGAGGCCTGCGACCCGCGACGCGAGCGCCACCTCGGCGATGTCGCGCTTGTCGTCCTCCGTGATGTCGGGCGCGATCTTGAGCAGGAGCGGTGGCGGCGACGGCAGCCGCGCCAGCGCCACCTGTACGCGGCTCACCAGCTCGGCCAGCGGCGCCTTGCCCTGCAGCGCCCGCAGGCCCGGCGTATTCGGCGAGGAGACGTTGCAGACGAGATAGTCGGCGTGCGGCGCCAGCGCCTCAGCGCCGCGCACGTAATCGGCGGCCGCGTCCTCGGTGTCCTTGTTCTTGCCGAGATTGATGCCGACGATGCCGCGGCGCGCGCGCGCCGCGAGCCGGGCGCGCGCCGCCTCGACGCCGCGGCAGTTGAAGCCGAGGCGGTTGATGATGGCGCCGTCTTCAGACAAGCGGAACAGCCGCGGCTTCGGATTGCCGGGCTGCGGCCGCGGCGTGACGCTGCCGATCTCGACGAAACCGAAGCCCAGCCCGAGCATCGCATCGGGCACCTCGGCGTCCTTGTCGAAGCCGGCGGCGAGGCCAACCGGATTCGGGAAATCGAGGCCCCACAGGCGCTGGCGCAGGATCGGGTCTTCCGGCAGCCGCGCCCGCGGCACCAGCCCGGTCTTGAGGGCGGCGATGGTCAGCCCGTGGGCCTGCTCCGGCTCCAGGCTGCGCAGGATCGGACCTGCGACCGAATAAAGGTCGATCACACGAGGCCCCACGGGAAGACGTGGCGGCCGTCGGCCCCCAGCGGCAGATCGGCCACCCGGACCACCGCCGCGACCGGCAGCGGCTTGTAGAGATGCGGGAAAATGGCGCCGCCGCGCGACGCCTCCCAGCGCAGCTCGGGGCCGAGCTTCTCGGCGTCGACCTCGAGGATCAAAAGGCCGCTCTGGCCGGCCCGATGCTTGGCGGCACTGGCGACGACCTGGTCGGCAGCCGAGAAGTGGATGAAGCCGTCGGCTTGGTCCTGGCTTGAGCCCTCGTAATGCCGCTTCGCCTGGGCCGTCTGCCACTCGTCCCGCCGGCACACGTGATAGATGCGCGTCATGGTCTCTCTCATACAAGCCGCCCGGGCAGATCGCCACTCCTAAGCATTTGATTCTATTTCGCGCGACCCTGTTAAAAATTTCCTATAGCGCGCCCGGAATGATTGTGAGAAAATTCTTACATGATCCTGCGTCACGCCGACATCTGGCAGGCGATCGATCAACTCGCCGCCGAACATGGATATTCGCCCTCGGGCCTCGCCCGGCGGGCCGGCCTCGACCCGACGACGTTCAACAAGAGCAAGCGCATCGCCCGCGACGGGCGGCCGCGCTGGCCGTCGACCGAGAGCATCGCCAAGATCCTGGAAGCGACCGGCGCCACCATCGGCGAGTTCGTGTCCTATGTCGGGACGGTGCCGAGCGCCGGTGGCGCCATGCGGCGCATTCCGGTCATCTCCTACGCCCAGGCGGGGGCCAAAGGGTATTTCGACGAGAGCGGCTATCCCACTGGAAATGGCTGGGATGAACTGCTGTTTCCGGAGATCAACGACACCCATGCCTATGCGCTGGAGATCAGTGGCGACGCCGTCGAGCCGGTCTACCGGGATGGCGACACCATCATCGTCTCGCCCGCCGCCAGCCTCCGCCGCGGCGACCGCGTGATCATCCGCACCGTCGACGGCGAGATGATCATCAAGCAGCTCGCCCGCCGTGGTGCCCGCAAGATCGAGCTCCTCGCTCTCAACTCGCCGAACCCCGACCGGACCCTGCCGACCGAGCAGGTCGCGTTCATCCACCGCATCATCTGGGCCAGCCAATAGGCCGCACCCGCGGGCGCGCGGTGCGATTTTACGGCGCCCCAGCGGAATCTTCACCTGACGGGAGTCCATATTTACCTGACGGCCTATAGGATTAAGGTCAGGTAGAGGGCGACGGATTTCTTCTCATTCGTCCTGCCCGCGAACGCGGGCATCCCTCTTTCCGTCGGCCCGATGGACCCCCGCTTTCGCGACGCTTTCGCGGGGGTGACGAAGGGTAGTGCGGCCGTCGGCGCGCGTGACTCGCCAGCGAGGGGCTACGTGGCCCTCTCACCCGCGAGCACGCGCTGGATGAGCGCGACAGTCTCGGCAACGCCGTAGATCGCGATGAACGAGCCCATGCGCGGGCCTTGCTCGGTGCCGAACAGGACCTCGTAGATCGCCTTGAACCAGGCGCGCAGGTCGGCCGCGTAGCCGTGGCGCTTGCCGACTTCGTACACCTCGAACTGGATCGCTTCGGCGTCGGCGTTCGGCGGCAGCTTTTGAAGCATCTCGGCGAGATCCTGGAGTGCCCCCCTCTCCTCGTCGGTCGGGGGCCGGAAGCGCCGCGTCGGCTTCACGAAGTCGCGATAGTAGTTGATGGCGTGACCGACCAGCTTGTCGAGGAACGGGTTGGTCGCCGGCGAGGCCTTCGGCGCGTAGCGCGAGATGAAGCCCCACAGCACCGCCTTGTCCTCGGTGTTCGCGACACCGACGAGGTTCAGCAGGATGTTGAACGGCAGGCCCTCTTCGTCCTCGCGCGGCGGATGGCCGGCGTGGATGTGCCATACCGGATTGTCGAGCTTCTCCTTCAGCGCCTGCGTCGGGTAGCGCTTGAGAAACGAGAGATAGTCGTCGACCTGGCGCGGGATCACGTCGAAATGCAGGCGCTTGGCACTTTTCGGCGAATTGAACATGAACAGCGACAGGCTTTCGGGCGGTCCGTAGCGCAGCCATTCCTCGACCGTGAGACCGTTGCCCTTCGACTTCGAGATCTTCTCGCCCTTCTCGTCGAGGAACAGCTCGTAGGTGAAGCTCTCGGGCGGCCGGCCCCCTAGGGTGCGGCAGATCTGGGTGCCAAGCCGCACCGAATCGATGAGATCCTTGCCCGACATCTCATAATCGACGCCGAGCGCCGTCCAGCGCATCGCCCAGTCGACGCGCCACTGCAGCTTGCAGTTTCCGCCGGTGACCGGCACCTCGAACAGGCCCTCGACCTCATCCTTGAACACGATCGTGCCGCGCTCGGGATGGATTTCGACCGCCGGGACCTCGAGCACCTGCTTGCGGCCGTCGCGGACGCGGATCGGCAGGAAGGGGCAATAGGTGGCGCGGCGCTGCTCGCGCAGCTCCTTCAGCACGATCTTCATGATCGCGTCGTAGTTCTGCAGCACCTTGAGCAGAGTCGGATCGAAGCGGCCGGAGGCGTACCAGTCAGTGGCGCTCTGGAACTCGTACTCGAAGCCGAACGCGTCCAGGAAGGCGCGCAGCCGGGCATTGTTGTGATGGCCGAAGCTTTCATATTTGCCGAACGGATCGGGCACCGACGTCAGCGGCGTGCCGAACGTGCGCTGCTTGTCGCCGATGAACTTCGCCGTCTGCTCCTGGTTCGGCACGTTGTCCGGCACCTTGCGCAAGCCGTCCATGTCATCCGAGAACGCGAACAGGCGGGTCGGAATGTCCGACATAACCTGGAACGCGCGGCGGACCATGGTCGTGCGCACCACCTCACCGAAGGTGCCGATATGCGGCAGGCCGGACGGGCCGTACCCGGTCTCGAACAGCACGTAGCCCTTCTGCGGCACCTTGTTCTGGAGGCGCGCCAGCAGCCGGCGCGTCTCCTCGAACGGCCACGCTCGGCCTTGCAGCGCCTGCTCGCGCACGTCTTTTGGAACCGGAGTTTCCGACATGGGGGCGGACCCTAGGGGTGCCGGAACCCCGCGTCAATGCTGGGTTTTCCGGCTAGACTGAGCCCGCGCCAAGCCACCCGAGGACACGCCATGAAATGGGTCACCCTGAGGTGGCCCAGGTTCTCCGGACGTCTTAATCAAGCCACACCGGCATTCTCATACTCGACCGGGCTTACGTACTGCAACGTCGCGTGAGCCCGCTGA
>WNFI01102746.1_pt1 | contig 82185 bp, 62 predicted proteins | sample 5400471 | NCBI WGS metagenome assembly WNFI01 (sample SAMN13153348, study PRJNA577476) | soil metagenome | isolation source: 100 cm saprolite on Douglas fir-dominated hillslope | place: USA:California | collected 2013-09-17 | reverse complement strand
GCCGTTAAACGTTCTTGTATCATATCGGATACCCCCGCTCAGATTAAGTTTCCCCAGTTTTTTATTTGCGATGGCAAAGCCTCCTATTTCAAAGAAATTATAGTTTGGGATCAATAGTAGCGTGCCCAGGCTTTTCGATGCCTGGTACACTCCGTTAGCCCCCAACGATATATTAAATCCTCCAATTTGAGGATATATATATCGTATGTCATAAGTAGCGGCATTGGAAGAATAATATATATTCGGCGTATTGGGCATGGTGGGATCGTTCGCCTCCTGGCGCTGGTTTTTTTGCCAGGAGAATATAGCTTTGATACGCCCGTCTCCAAGGGCGATGCTATTGTCCCACACAATTTTTTTGTGTTGAATCCTTTGATGAATGACAAAAGGAGTATAACTGGTTTGTTCCGTTTTTGTGGGTAACTCATATGTAGGGGCACCTGCATTCAGGTCCGGATAAGATACCGGCCTCTCCATCAGACCCGTTGCGGAATCCCTTGTACCATCGACAATGCCGGTTTTCATGTCGAAATAACCTGCATATCCGGGCGCTCCATGCAATCCCGTTTTTGGTGCCTGACAGGTGGGCCATGTTATTGATGAGCCCATTATTGGTTTGGTAATTAAAAAGAATATCTCCTTTCATTTGTCCTTCGGGCAGCGGCTCTTCGGGAATAAGATTAACTACGCCAGCTATCGCATCCGAGCCATAAGCCAAGGAAGCGGGTCCTTTAAGAATTTCGACCCTATTCACCGCATCAGGATCGGCTTCAATGCCAAATTCGTCAAACCAGGCCTGGTCTATTTGTTGAACGCCATCATTAATGGTCAGTACACGATTATATCCCAGACCCCGGATCACTGGTTTGGAAATACTCTGACCATCAGTAATAGCTGAAACACCCGGGACTTTTGTAATAGCATCAATTACATTGGTAGAGGAGTTCTCCAGCAACTCTTTGTTGCTCATTATGCTGACAATAACCGGGCTTTTTTGCTTATCAGTTGCCGATATAACACCTGTGATGATCACCTCTTTCAGGTCTGTGGCGGATGGCTTCAATTCATAATCTTTCTGTACCAACCTTTTGATGTTTATTGTTTCTACCCATGTTCCATACCCGATCATACTTGCTTTTACCAAAAAATTACCTGCAGGGATATTGTCTATCGAATAAGCTCCTGATGAATCCGTTGTTGCTCCGGTTTGTAGGTCGGGTATATAGATGGTAACGCCCTGTAAGGTTTTACCACTTTGAGCGTTCCTGACAGTTCCTGTTAGCCTGTTTTGCGCGTATACCGTTATTGAGGCTGACAGGAGCAATAGCGCGCATGCCAAAGTATATTTACTTTTCATAAATGTTTTGAATAAAAAAACTTGGATGTAGGGAAGAATAAATAAATACTCCTGCCAATAGTTATTCCTATAGCATAAGAGTTTCCGGCAGGTGTATTTTCCTGGGTGGGGGGGTAAGAACTTCCGATGCACCTGTCAGCTCAGGGGATGCCTTTATATTTATGGTACAAATTCCGGGGATAGGATGAAATGATTCTTGCGGTTGTCTGAGGATATAGTGCCAATCAATTGCCCGTGAAATATGTTTTAAAGGGCTCACCCTGTTAACGTCCTCTGATGCCAGACAGTCTTCTGAACGAAAATGATCAAAAATCATATCCAATACATCCTGTTCATCTTTGTCCGGGGCTACGTAAACATATACGGTATCATGAATGCGTTCTCTTTTTACAACATCAAATAGTTTATCATGAAACCAAACCTCGTCCGACTGATCTTTATCCAGTTGGCATACTGGTATTTTTATGAGTTCTGATTGCTGTTGATCTGAAAAATGAGAAAGGGCGTTTTTGGAATTTGCATGGGTTATGAGTAACTCTATATTTAACCAGCCGCAATAGAGCAAACTAATCAGAAAGAAGATGAACAAAAAAGCACGAATGGCTATTTTCACAAAGCTGGAAGTTTTTTCGGTTACTTAACTGTCAGTTGTCTGCAAATTACCAATAAATAGAATGAAGAACAAGGGGGGCTCCCAAAATTGAATTTTTGCCTGCTTGAAAGGTGTTAGTTTGATATATGGTGATGTTTTTAAATATGTTAGTCCTTTCGTAGAACCCTTCACTTCCTCAAAATTGTTAATTCTGGCTGAATTCCTCATCTTCTCCTATTGCTTCCCGCAGAATTATCCTGCTGCGCATAGAGCAAAGTTGGCGACAGCAATATTGCCCATAATACAGTGCGATCCTGCCCGATCGGGACCATTCCGAAAAAAAATCCCAAAACAACGATTTTTTTAACCGGCGTATTTATTTTAATTATTTTTGTATTACAATCGTACTACGATGAATGAACAAGACATCAAGAATCTGCGAAATATAGCATTAGAAGGACAAAAAAAAGACATGACCCGCGAAGAAGCAATTCAATCTTTGAGGGATGTCGGCATTCTTGATGAAAATGGTAATTATACAGAGCCATACCAAAATCTCGGCAGGGCCATCAGGGCCACTCAAAAGTAGACTTTAGGCTATTCAAAGTAGCTTATATGTACGATGTTAAACCAAATTTAATTTTTGGCTTTCATGGTTGTGATGAGAGCGTAAGGGACCGTCTGTTAAACCAGCCGAGCGAAATTGTGTTCAGTAAAGAAAAATATGACTGGTTAGGGCATGGCATGTATTTTTGGGAAAATAATCATGAACGGACCTTGCAATGGGCTAAAGATAAAAAGGCGAGGGGACGCATTGAAAAACCTTCTGTAATTGGCGCCGTATTGTTCCTAGGTCATTGCTGTGATTTTCTTGATTCTACCTATCTGTTGCTTCTTAAAGATTATTTTGACTGGATGTCCACAACATTCACAACAGCAGCTGAGAAATTACCTGAAAATAAAGACTCGCCTCATGACAAGCATCAGGATAAAATTTTACGGGAGTTAGATTGCGCAGTGATTGAATATATGCATGGCAAAATATTACGCAGTGTCCGGGATGATACAGTGAATGAAGGCTTCTCCCACAACAAAGTATTCGACTCCACCCGGGGCGTATTCACCGAAGGTGGCCCCGTCTTTACCGGTGCCGGCATCCTTGAAAAAAGCCATATCCAGATCTGTATCCGCAACCCTAATTGCATTAAAGGATTTTTCCTCCCTAGAAAAGAAGTTGTCTTTCCAAAATTATTGGAAGCTTCTTCATACATGAATAATATATTCACTAAATAAATCTTATTACAATGACTGAACAAGACATCCGGAATCTGGAAAATATAGCTATAAGAAGGCTGGAAAAAGGTTTTACCCGCGAAGAAGCGCTCCAATCTTTGAGGAATGCCGGCATTCTTGACGAAAACAATAACCATACAGAACCCTATCAAAATCTCGGTCGGGCGATCGAAGCTCAACGAAAGAAATCACTTCGTAGGAAATATCTTCGAAAAAAGTTCATTCGCAGGAAGCGTACCCGAAAATACCGCGCCTCATAAAACATAGTTCTCACGACATAGTCTGCTTCTCCCTGGCCTGCTATTTGCACGCAGTAAATTGATCCTCAATTCCTATCTTGTGTCCTCATAAACCATCGGCCATGAAAATACTGGTAATAGAAGATGAAGAGGAACTAAGCAAGAGCATCGTCGCTTATCTGAAAGCAGAAAACTACTCCTGCGAAGTGGCCTCTGATTTTAAAACCGCCATGGAGAAAACAGAATCCTTCGATTACGACTGCATCTTACTGGATATATCGCTCCCCGATGGAAATGGCCTGCAGGTCTTAAAGGAACTAAAAGCCAATAACAAAACAGACGGGGTGATCATTATTTCCGCCCGTGACTCCATGACTGACCGCATTGCAGGATTGAACCTCGGCGCCGATGATTATCTTCCCAAACCCTTCCACCTGCCCGAATTGAGCGCAAGGATCGCCGCCGTTATCCGGAGGAGGAGATTTGACGGCAGCAGCGTTTTCACCCTCAATGAATTCACCTTCGATACCAACGCCAAAATAGTAAAGGTGTTCGGCAAACCGGTCGACCTCACCCGGACGGAATATGACCTGTTGCTATACCTGGTCTCCAACAAAAACAGGGTGGTTTCCAAAAACGCCATCGCAGAAAGGATATCAGGCGATGAAGCGGAAATATTCGATAATTTTGATTTCATTTATGCCCATATAAAGAACCTGAAAAAGAAACTGGCTGCCGCCGGAAGCGAAGATTATATCAAGGCAGTCTATGGGATGGGCTATAAATTCGAGATCTGATGCGGTCATTCTGGGTCTAACGAAAATCATTCGGGATTTAACGCAATTATTCGAAAGCTGATGCAATTATTAAAAAAGACTATAACGTCTTACTTCATTTTTTCCGTGGTCATCCTGCTGGTCGCTATCCCTGTCTTTTATTTCGCGCTGAAAAAAATGATGGTTGCCAGCGTAGACGAAAATTTAATAGCCACAAAGACCCGCATCATGCCGCAGTTGCTCAATGCAGCCGCGGGCAACAACGAAGGTAATCTCAACTTCCCCGGGTATGATATTATTTTAAAAAAAGAACAGCCCGGTAAAAAGGGTGACTCCCTGTATAACAATGAGTCGGCTGATTCTTACCGGGGGGCGTCCCCCAACCGGCTCCTGGCCTCTCACTTTTATATCAACCAGGAATCTTATCGCGTAGAGATCAAGACATCCCTGGTTGACCGGTACCTACTGATCCAAAGGATCATCCTGGTGTCGGCTGTTTTGCTCGTCGCCCTGCTGCTGGGACTGCTCGCGATCAACAGGATGCTGACAAAAAAAATATGGCAGCCCTTTTACCACACTTTAAAACGCTTACAGGAATACCGCGTCGATAAACAACCCGTACTGAAACTGGAACCCTCCTCCGTCAGCGAATTCAATGATCTGAATAAAGCCATCGAACAACTGACCGAACGGAATTACCAGGTCTATTCCAGCCAGAAAGAATTTACGGAGAACGCGTCGCATGAAATGCAAAGTCCCCTGGCCGTATTCCAGTCCAAGCTGGAATTACTGATGCAGACCAAACCCCTGAATGAAGACCAGGCCGCGCTGATCACAGACCTGGCCAACGCCAGTAAGAGAATGGCCCGGCTGAATAAAAGCCTGATCCTGTTGACGAAGATCGATAACGATCAGTTCCTGGAGAAAGAGACCGTCTCCATAAAGGATACACTGCAGAAACTGGTGCAGCAATATGAGTTTCAGATCCAACAGCAATCCATTCACCTCCACTTTAACGATACGGAGGACAATGCGAAGACCGATGCGAAGGACAGCGCGAAGGACATTGTGGTCGAAGCGAATAAGACCCTGATAGAGATCCTGCTAGGCAATTTATTATCCAATGCCATCCGCCACAATATACCCAATGGCTCTATAGAAATAACCCTGAAAGCAAAAGAACTGACCATCCGGAACTCCGGCAGGCCTTCCTCCCTCGATACCAACAAACTTTTCCAACGTTTTCAAAAGGAGAGCCCGGATGCCAATAGCATCGGCCTGGGTTTAGAAATTGTTAAAAAAATAAGCAAACTCAACCACTATTCCATTCAGTATCAGTTTGACAATCAAATGCATGTCTTTTCCGTCCGATTTTAACATTTCCTGCTTTCATTTATTCAGAAATCATTCAGGATTCAGGGCAACATTTATAGTCTAAAAAAAAGAAACATGACAAAGACTATTAAATTAACCGCCTTTCTGGGCATAGCAGCTATAGCAGCCGGGGCTGTGTTGTTTGCTGCCAATCCCCAAAAGGACGGCAGCTCTCTTTTTCAGACCAACAATCCGCCGGCAACCCATACTTCATATACCGGACCGGCAGCAGCCTCTCCGACCGTTGATTTTGAAAAAGCAGCCACCGGAGCCGTCCCCTCGGTCGTACATATTAAAACAGTCACCAAATTCAAGGAGGTCGCACGCAGATCCCCTCAGCAGAACCCGTTTGGAGACGATGGTGATGGAAGTGACTTTTTCAGAAGGTTCTTTGGCGATGGCGGGCAGCCCCAGCAGCAGGACCAACGGGCTTCAGGCTCAGGCGTTATTATCAGCGCCGATGGCTACATTGTAACCAACAACCACGTAGTGGATGGCGCAACGGATATCAGTGTCACCTTGAATGACCGAAAAAGCTACAAAGCCAAAGTCATCGGTACCGATGCCAATACCGATCTGGCATTGATTAAGATCGACGGTCACAACCTACCCGTCATGCCCCTGGGCAATTCGGATGAGGCAAGACTGGGACAATGGGTATTGGCTATAGGCTATCCCCTTAACCTGGATGTTACTGTCACCGAAGGTATCATCAGCGCCAAATCCCGGAACATCGGTATCAACAGACAAGGCGCTGCTCCCGTAGAATCTTTTATCCAGACGGATGCAGCCGTAAATCCCGGCAGCAGCGGCGGCGCCCTGGTGAATACGAACGGGGAACTGATCGGTATCAACGCAGCTATTGCATCCCCGACCGGGTCTTATGCAGGATATGCTTATTCGATTCCCTCCAACCTGGTGAAGAAGGTGGTGGAAGACATCCTGAAATTCGGTTCTGTGCAAAGAGGTTATCTGGGGATCAGCATGGCGCCTGAACAATTGGACGACGCAAAGAAAAAAGAACTGGGAATTAATGACGATGTGAACGGCGTATGGATCATGGAAGTAGACCCTAAAGGGGCAGCCGCCGAAGCAGGCCTTAAAAAAGGAGACGCTATCCTGAAAATAAACAACGCTGCAGTAACCACCACTTCACAGTTGTCCGAACAGATCGCCCGTCAGAAGCCGGGAGATAAGATAGCCATCACTTACCTGAGGAATGGCAGTGAAAGAACAGTGGACGTAGTATTGAAAAACAAATTGGGAACTTTTGCCAGCCAGCAGAGTGCAGCCATTCAATCCCTTGGGGCCGATTTCTCAACTATTAGAGGAGAGGACGCTGCCAAACTGGGGATCGACGGCGGTGTGCAGGTTACCAATATACAGGAAGGGGGTATCCTCGGCAGTCAGACCAATATGCGCCCGGGCTTTGTTATTACTAAGATCGGCGATCAGCCTGTAAAATCGGTAGATCAATTGAAAGAGGCCTTAAGCAATCAATCGGCCAACTTCCAGATACAGGGTGTATATCCCGGTAGTAAAGAAGTGTACTACTACGGCATCAACGACTTTTCAAAGTAATGCTTTGTTTTGTTTTCAGGTTGAAGTTAAGGGAGGCTTCCTTTTAAGTAAGGAAGCCTCTTATTTTGTGCCTGTCGCCGGATTTTATGCATGGTCCGGAGACAGGCCTCTTATTTTTTCATCTTCAGCCGGCTTACGATATGTTGCCCTATCTTTATTCCCATATCATGACTGGCCACCGTGGAATAAAAAAAGTGAATTCCTCCGTAAAATCTTGAGCTGGCCGTTTCCAGGGCGGCATTCCGGAAAGAAGTATACGACCTTTTGCCGATGCCGAATTCCAGTTCCGTCGTATCGGTATACGCAAAATTATCTCCGAACACACTGGTCAGTGCTTCGGAAGCGGCAGCAGAAATATAACAATGCCCGCAGGTATATTCAGGAAAAGGAGGGGTCTGTAAATGAGGCCTCCAGTTAGCATCGAAATACCGGTTGACGACCGTTTCCGGCCGCACGGTATTATATTTATACTTTATATTCCAGCATTGAATGAAAGTGTCAAATAAGGCAATCGCCGTTTTGGCATAGGCACAGACCGTCGTAGGGAAATCGGCGCCCGATTTCTCCGCGGCAATACCCGTTATACTCATCCAGTGCCCCCCGGGAGAGAACTTTTTGGTGCCGAACATCAGGTGGCCGGAAACATTTAGTTTAAACGGATTGTCATCCCAGAAATCCGCGATGAAGGTCTGTTCGGGGGTGAGGCTGTCTGTTCTTTGCTCTATTTTTTTTACCTCTTTATAATAATCGCTTTGGGGATGAGTAACATCGAAATGATAGGGAAGAGCGGGCAGGAACTGGTTGACGCTATCTATGACCAGTTCACGGATCTCGTTCCAGTGGGGTTCGGACGCAGGTGAATAGGCCGGGGGAGTGGGCACCCACCTTCCGGGGGAATCCAGTACATTGTACTCCGGGGCGCCGCGGGTCTCTAAATAATTGTCGAGTTTACTCCATTTCATAATGGCAGCCGAAACAGTATCGGCAAAGGCGATAGAGTTTTGTAAAAGATCATCCGGCATGCCATGGTCGGCCGCTAATTTTTTCAGGCTGTCTACATATACACTCATACTGCCTGCGGGGAAAGTGACCGCTTCGCCCAGCTTACAAAAGGCAAGCAGCGCCGCCAGGTGAAAATCGACCTTACGACCGGCTATCGGGGCAGGAACGGATTTCAATCCCGTCAGTTGGCCAGCCAGGGAATTATAGGAGGCCGGGTAACCGGCGGCTATCACTTCGTATGCAGCCACATTGGCATACATATAATTACGGGAGGCGACGATGGGGCTGAAGTTATTTCCCATCACTACATTGTTCAGTTCATAGACGGTCTTGCAGTATAAAACGGGGTCGCTGAATACTTTGTCATAGTCTTTTTTCAAATGGCAGGCGCTAAAAACGGACAGGATTAAAAGGAGACCCGTTAATTTTTTCATGTATGCAATCTTTAGAATAACCGGCAAGTTAACAAATAAATAATTCACATCTGTTATTCTCTGATTCCGGCTTCTTGTCCCGGATAGGCGTATAATTTATAAATAAGATAATCTTGTTTACCGGCGGGCGGCATACCTTTAGTGCGGTAATACGCAAATACGGCAATGGACAAATGATATGGAAAATAAAAAGCATAGGACTGCTGATCAAAGGGGTTCCTACTCAGAAAAGAAGCCAGATCACGGCCAACCTTTTTTTAGGCGGTCAGTATGACCTGCAGGGCTTGAAGCAATTAAAAGAAACAGGCATCACGGCGATCATCAACATGCGCATGCATTCCACCATCTACCAGGAAGCGGAATACGAAGGATTTCACTACCTGCACCTTCCTACGGTCGACCATACGGCCCCCGTGCTGGAAGACCTGGTAAAAGGCGCGGAATTCGTCCGGGATGAAATAAAGAATGGAGGCAAGGTCTATATCCATTGCAGGCAGGGAATAGGCAGAGGCCCTACGATGGCGATCGCCTACCTGTTAAAAATGGGGGCTGCTTATCCTGATGCGCTGGCAACCGTGAAAAAAGCGCGGCCCTTTATCCATCCTACCCGTGTGCAGGTACAACGCCTGAAAGAGCTGGAGAATTATTTCAAACGGCAGGATGCTACCGTCAAAGAATTAATCTCCAAAGCATAAACCCGATTTCCTCCCTCATTCCTATCGGCGCCTATCTTCCCATCCTGACCTCCACAGTATGCTCCTTCCCGTCATCCACCAGGGTCACCCGGTCACCCTCCTGTGCTACCTCGTCCACTAACAGGCTCATGGCCTCCTCCTGTGTTGGCACAAACTGAATGATATAGATGGTTTCTCTGAACCGGTAATGGATGCTGAAAAGGCCCCATCCCGGAGGCAGGCAGGGGGCGAGTCGTAAATGATCTCCCTCCCGGACGAGTCCGAGCAGGGATTCCGTGATCAACTGGTACATCCAGCCGGCAGAACCCGTATACCAGGTCCATCCTCCCCGGCCTTTATGCAGGGCGATAGAATATACATCGGCCGCCGCTACATAAGGTTCCACCTTATACGTGCTTATTTTCTGCGGGCTATCCCCATGGTGCAGGGGATTGATCATACTGAACAGTTCATAAGCCCTTGCCCTGTCTCCCAGGGCGGCAAAGGCCATGGTAAGCCAGATGGCCGCATGCGTATACTGCCCGCCATTCTCCCGGACGCCCGGTACGTATCCTTTGATATAACCGGGATCCAGCGCGGATTTATCGAAAGGAGGATCCAATAGCTGGATGATGCCGGTATCCCTCCGCACCAGATGCTGATCGGCCGCTTCCATTCCCTGACGGGCGCGGGCAGTTTCTCCGGCACCGGACAACACTGACCAGCTTTGGGCAATGCTATCGATCCGGCATTCGTCATTTTTGGAGGAACCCAGCGGACTGCCATCGTCGAAATAAGCCCGGCGATACCACTCTCCATCCCAACCGTTCTTATTGAGATTCTCTTTTAGTTTCGCTGCTTCCCGGAGACACTCCTCCGCAAAAGCCCCGTCATTATGAAGACGGGCGATCACGACGAACCGGTTGAGCACGGCATAGAGGAAGAACCCCAGCCAGATGCTTTCGCCCTTTCCATGCTGTCCTACCTTATCCATCCCGTCGTTCCAGTCTCCGGATCCCATCAGGGGCAGTCCATGCTCTCCATAACGCCACCCATGCCGGATAGCCCGTACACAATGCTCGTAAAGACTGCCGGATTGATTGCTCCTTCCGGGAAGGTCATAATAGGATTCTTCTTCCGGGTTTAACAGACGACCTTCCAGGAAGCCTGCCTGTTCATCCAATACGCCGGTATCTCCCGTATGCAGCACATACCGGCTGGTCACGAAAGGCAGCCAGAGATAGTCGTCGGAGCAACGGGTGCGTACCCCTCTCCCTGCCGGGGGATGCCACCAATGCTGCACGTCTCCTTCCCTGAACTGACGGGAGGCGCTGAGCAAAAGATGTTCGCGTACGAGAGCAGGCTCCGTATGAAGGATAGCCAGGGAATCCTGCAGCTGATCGCGGAATCCGAATGCTCCCCCCGACTGGTAATAACCGCTGCGTCCCCTGATCCGGCAGGCAATGGTCTGGTAAAGCAGCCACCCGTTCGCCAATATATTCAGGGCGGGGTCCGGCGTTGCTACCTGCAGGGCGCCCAGTGTCTTTTGCCAGTAAGTTTGAACTTTCTCCAGGGCTTCTGCGGCGACGGCATTCCCCTTGAACTGACGCACCAGGCTGCTGGCCTCCTGGGGATTTTTGGCGGCGCCCAGTAAAAAGAGGATCTCTTTCTCCCCTCCGTCGGGTAGATCGATGGCTACCTGCAAGGCGCCGCAGGGATCTGCGCCGGCGCCGGTCTTTCCCGACAGCTTCACCCGGGTCAGCGCATCGGGGTTTCGGAGGCTTCCGTTCCGTCCGATGAATTCAGTACGGTCTCCGGTAAAAGTGCGGGTCTCCTCGTCGACATCGAAAAAGCTTACCTGCTCTCCGAATTCTATATTGTAAGGGTTCCGGGCAAAAAGAGCGCCCGTTTCCCCATCGATGAAAGTAACGATATGCATGGCTGACTTAGGACGCAGATCGCCCAGTACCCATTCCACATAACCGGTCAATGACAGCTTCCGCTCCCTGCCCGAATGATTGCTCAATTTGATGACCGTGTACTTGACGGCCGCTTCTATATCTACATAGACCTTCATCTCCGAATAAATGCCATCTTCATTGTATTCGAAAATCGTATATCCAAAGCCGTGACGGGTGGTATAAGGGAATTTCCCCCGGGCCGGCAAGGGCGCCGGGCTCCAGTAAATACTGCTCTCTTCATCCCGGATATAGAAAGTCTCTCCGGCCGGATCGCTGACAGGATCATTATTCCAGGGAGTGAGGCGGAATTCGTGAGCATTCTCATGCCAGGTATAAGCCTGCCCGCTTTCCGAAATGACGGTGCCGAAATTTGGATTGGCGAGTACATTGATCCAGGGCGCGGGAGTCGTCTGCTCCCGGGATGTGGTGATGATATATTCGCGTCCGTCGGCAGAGAAACCACCCAGCCCGTTGTAAAATAGCAGGTCCGCATGATCCCGGCGACCCGGCGTATGCCCGACCTGCGGAAAATAAGGCTGGCGGGGAATATATCGGGGAATCAGCATCCTGGGTATATTGCGCTTGCCTGCCTGGTAGCTCAGCTCGCCTGCGCCATCGGATATGATGATACGGGCTACCGTTTGCAGCAGGATACGGTCTTCTTCAGAGATCTGGTCCGCTATCCGTATGAAGATGCCGCCGGGACGATCCGCTATATCCGTTTCTATGCCGGCGCTGATGAGCCCCAGCAATTGACTTTGTAAAAGCTGACGATATCCTCCATGATCTTCATTCCAGATCACCAGGTCGACGATCAGCCCTTTCAGACGCCAGTAAGCATGCGCCTGTATCATTTGTTTCACCAGGTCGATATTGGCCGGATCTTCTATCTGTACCAGCACAATGGGCAGGTCGCCGGAAATGGAATAGCCCCAGAGCCCGGATTGCCCCCGCTGGTTTTGAACAAGGATCGAAGGGTCTGCACGCAGCGCCGCATTGGCATAGATCACGGAACCGGCTAAACGCGCATAGAGCTGCGCATCCGCTTCCGTGGCATTGATCTGCCTCAGCACTACCTGGCTATGGGTCCAGGCCAGCTCGAAAGCACGGTCTGTCAGGTGATGGTCCTGGTATTTTTCGATCAGCCCCATACTTACTTCACGGGTCTCTCCCATGCCGAAGACCATATCCACGGTAACGGTCTCCAGCGGATTCAGCGTGAGCCGGTATCGGATAGAGACAATGGGATCCAGTACCGGTCCCTGCGTGCCGGACAAAGCTCCCTGGCTCATAGCCTGCGGATCGGCAATGGTATTGCCGCGACCGACGAACTTCATACGGTCCGTCTCATAAGAGACTCCCTGCCCATCGGTGGCGTGTACCTTCATTAGATGGAACATCCAGGGAGTCGGGTCCCCGGCAGATCGTGGCCGGCGGGTACACAGGATGGCATGCCGGTCAGGGATGATCTCGGTTTCCGTAAAAAGATTACTGAAAGCCGGATGCAAAGCATCGGCGATCCCGGAGCTGAGCACTACTTCCGCATAACTGGTCACATCGATGATGCGTTTCTTCCGGGAGCGGTTCGTCAGGTGGACCCGCCTCATCTCGATATCATCCTCCGGAGATACGACGATCTCCGTATGGGTCTCTATATCATTATCCCGGCGACGGAATTCTGCGCGTCCCTGGGAGAAGACGGCCTCGTAGCTCTTCGCGGCCCGGAGGGTAGGCTGATGACCTGTCGACCAGTATCCCGCATTCTCAAGGTCCCGTATATAACAGAAGCTGCCCCAGTTGTCGGATGTGCCGTCTTCCCGCCAGCGGGTAACCGCCATATCTTTCCATCGGCTGTAGCCTCCGCCGGCATTCGTCACCATCACATGATAGCGCCCGTTCGATAACAACTGCACTTCGGGCACGGCGGTGTCCGGGGTGGTGATGACCCGCATGCCGGTATCGGAAGCGGTTACGCTGGTATCCGGAATATCGGCCGGTGGCGCATAGAAACCGGTAGCCTTGGGGATCCGTTCCTGCAGTAACAATAAAGTTGCCTGGAAAGTCAGCTCCGACCCGAATCTTTTCTGCATGGGCCTGTCCAGTAAAAGATATCCCAATGAGAGCAGGCTCATCCCCTGGTGATGCACCATGAACGAGCGTATGACCACATTGGTCTGTCCCCTGGGCAGACGGGCAGGAGTATAATCGATAGCCTCGAAAAACCCATACTTTCCCTCGAATCCATCCGATGCCATCTGTTCCAGGTTCTCGCAAGCCTCTTCCGGCGCTACCATCAGGGACATGACAGTGGCATAAGGCGCAATGACCAGGTCTTCTGCCAACCCCCTTTTCAAACCAAGCCCCGGGACTCCGAATGCACGATACTGGTAGTTGAGATGCGCATCCACCATATTGTACCCGGACTCTGAAATACCCCAGCTCACATTGCGCTGGTTCCCATATTCGATCTGCCTTTGCACCATGGCCTTATTGGTCTGATCCAGCAGCGTATTTTCATACTCGGGCATCACCAGCCGCGGCATAAGGTATTCGAACACCGACCCGCTCCAGGAGACGAGGATAGAAGAACCTCCGGCATTGGTAAGCTGCCTGCCCAGGGCAAACCATGCTTCCTGGGGTAATTTCCCTTCGGCAATACCGACAAAGATGCCCAGCCTGGCTTCGGAAGCCAGTAGATCATAAAAGCCGGCATCCCGTCGATTCTCGGTGATGTTATATCCGATGGTGAGTAATTTCTGTGATTTGTCGTAGAGGAAATCATATTCTACATCGGCCAGCGCCGCACATTGCGAGCCGAGCGTTTCCAGCTGATTGATCTGTTGCCTGGCCGAGTGACCTGACTTGCCCAGCGCTTCCTTCAACTGGCTGAGCCATTGCTTTTCTTCAAAAGAAGGATTCGAAGTAAGTCGTCGTTCGATCTCGGGGGACCAGGAAGATTCCATTTCTGTCAATTCATACAGGGTGGGGATTGCTGACGGTAAGGAAAGGTCCTCCAGTTCCGAAGGCGCAGGAGGCAGCAGCAGCCAGGGAGTCAGCACGAAGAGGTTTTCCAGGTGCCCCTGGATCTGAAGGGTGAGCGCTTCCGCCCATCGGTACATTTCACTTTCCCGGTCGATATCGTGCCCGACTGCCATTCGGGTAGAGGATATCGCCAGCTTTTCCAGGGCTGCTTTCATGGCCGGCAGCGTGAGGACCGGTTCTTTACAAATAAGCTCAAGATCTTTTTTGAATTGCCGGAATACGGGTTTTTCTTTCATTTCCCTTTCCAGGAGCCCGGCCGTATCCCTCATCCCTTCCAGTGATTGGACGGTCAGTATTTTCTGATAGGACATCGAGAGCAACCCCTGCCGCAGAGTTAAAAGATGACCGCTGAGATTGCCGCTGTCTACCGTGGAGATATAGCGGGGTGGAAGGGGCTGTAAGGTCAGCGTATCATACCAGTTAAAAAAATGCCCCCTGAACCTTTCCAGGCTTTGCATGGTATCCAGGGTACGAAGGCATCGGTCGGCCATTTGCCGGGTAGTGATATATCCAAAATCCCAGGCGCTAAGGTTCGCCAGCAACGCAAGCCCCATATTGGTGGGGGAAGTGCGGTGAGCCACCCTCTCCACCGGGAGTTCCTGGTAGTTATCCGGCGGCAGCCATTGATCGGCTTGTCCAACGAATTTTTCGAAAAAAGACCAGGTCTTCCGTGCCAGTTGCCTAAGAAAAAGCTCCTGCTCGTTGTTTAATTTGGACTCCGATACCTCCAGCGGACGACTGAACCACCAGGCGATGGCCGGCGAAGCCGTCCATACTCCCAGCAGGATGAAAGCCGTAATGACATGGATCGGGGAGACGATGATCAGATAGAAAAGAACACCCACCCCGATAAAAGGCCCCGTCCACATGGTGAAGAAGGTTGACAGCAGGCTGTCGGACCGGTGGTTTTCAGCGTTCCGGGAAGGATTCCATTCCAATAACTTCCGGTGGCTGATGATCATGCGCCAGTTCGTACGCACGATCGCATCCAGGGTATAAAACGCTTCATAAGGAAGACAGACGATCGTAAAAGCTACCTGGGTGAGATAGTTGGTAATAGAGTAGAAGGAATCCTCTATATGCTGTCGCAGCGATATCTCCTTGGGTATATTTAAGATATTCCAAACGGTAATGACCAGGGGAGGAAGGATGATGAGAAGGATCACTGCCACCGTCCAGAACACTTCATCATGCAGGATCGTCCAGCCTAACAGCAATAAGAGGATCAGGGCGGAGGGGATCAGGCTGCGGCGAAGATTGTCGAAGATCTTCCAGCGGGAGAGCCCCGATAACGGGTTTTTCCGGAGACGCTTTTTTTCATTGGGGACAAAAGGCAATAGCCAGGTTCCTATCTGCCAGTCGCCCCGTATCCAGCGATGGCGACGTTTCACATCGGCGCTGTACCGGGAAGGGTATTCCTCGTATAGCTGTACATCGCTCAGCAGGCCCGACCGGAGATAGGATCCTTCCAGCAGGTCATGACTGAGGATCCGGTTCTCGGGGAACCGTCCATTCAATCCTTTGGCAAAGATGTCCACCTCATAAATTCCTTTCCCGATAAAAGATCCTTCGCCGAACAGATCCTGGTAGACGTCGGAACTTGCCAGTGTATAAGGGTCGATGCCCAGGTCATTGCCATGAAGCTGCGCATAGCGGGTTCTGTTCGATCCTGCCAGGCTGGTATCCACCCGCGGCTGTAAGATCCCATATCCCTCTGTGACCCGTTGCTTCTTTTCATCGTATACGGCCTGGTTCAGCGGATGGGCCATGGCTGCGACGATCTTCCAGGCGGCATCCCGCGGCAGCTGGGTATCCGTATCCAGGGTAATGACATATTTGATATTGGAGAAGAGTGACTCGTCCCCTACGATCAGGGAAAACTTGTCTTTGCCGGTTCCCCTTAACAGGTGATTCATTTCGGTGAGCTTGCCCCTTTTGCGCTCATAGCCCATCCAGACCCGGTCATGGGATTCCCAACGGCGGGGGCGATGGAAAAGGAAAAAAATGGTATTGGCCGTACTTCCATACTTGGCATTCAGCGCTTCCGTTTTTTCTTTTGCCAGCTCTAAAAGAGGTTCATCCCCCGGCAATCTTTCATGGGCAGCGTCCGCGAAATCCGTCAGCAGGGCAAAATGCAATCGCTCATCCCGGTTGGCCAGGAACCGGACTTCCAGGTCTTCCAGCAAGGCTTCTAGTCCCGTTTCGCTGGTAAACAACGTAGGAACCACCACCAGGGTCCGGCATTCAGGAGGGATTCCCGTGGAGAAATCCATCCGGGGCAGGAGACGGGGACTGACCAGTAGGGTGATCATCCAGTTGACCAGCGTCACCGCCAGCTGGCTGGCGCCAAGAATGGACAACAGGGCTACCCATCCCAGCGGCCAGCTGTGGATCCCGTGGCCATGCGTCCGGACGAAAAACCCTCCCGCTATAAATAAAGTAATAAAAAGAATGGCGGAAATATAAAAGGTCAGGGGATAACTCCGCACCGCTTTTTCCAGTATATCCGCATAGGGCAATTTCATTTTTGCCCTCTTTTCCAGCTGTCTCCTGCCATTACCTACCAGGTAATAGCCCACATGAGCCCTGCGCCCGGTTTCTCCATTTTCCTTAGTCATCCCGATTGCCAGGTTGGCCACCTCCTCTTCAGATAAGGAACTATAACGGGCAATTTTTTCCACAACATGCCGGTAATGGTCCCGGGTGATAAAATCCATTCTGCTGTAGATGCCGCCGATATCTTCCCGGAGCGTCTGTTCGACAATACTTGTCGATTCGACAAACTCCCGCCAGTCCGTCGTCCCGAGGAACCGGAGACTGCCGATACTATTACTCATGGAGACCTGGTCGGCAGCCTGTTTGAAGAACTCTGCCTGCACCAGCTCATGGCTGGTCTGTCCCGTCTCCAGGAGCCGCTGCTCTATCCAGGTCAGGGGTAAGGCCAGCGCCGGACCTTTGCCCTGCAATAGCCGGGTCAGCTCCGCCACGAAAGAGCTCACCATCGGCGGCCCGGACCTTGCCATATCCGCAATCACCAATATCAGGCTCTTGGGATCCTGCTCGGCGATCTCCATCATCTGCTCGGCCCAATAGACCGCCAGGTTTTGATTGATCCGGTCGATAGAGAGCTGGGTTGACAGACGGCGCAGGTTTTCGATCAGCGCAAGACGGAGCATGATAGGGATAGCCCATAGCTCTCCCAGCTTCAGATGCGTAACCGTCTGGTAGGAAATGATGAAATGACTCAGTCCCTGCTGGTCTACCCGCCCGTCGCTGTGGGAAATGATCTCTAAAGCGATATCGTATACCCGGGGCAACCCGGCGGAAGGTCCATTAGATAACTGGGGCAGGTCCTCGCTGTATCCCTTGGGTAAATGTTTTTTGCCGGTGCGGATCTGTTCCTGGATCAGGTAGAAATTGTCCAGCAGCCATTCGCCGGCAGGGATGATCCGGTGAGTCTCCCTGACGGCATCCGTAAGCAGGTCATGCACTTCCAGCAATACCTCTTCATTGTTCGCCAGTCGTTTCAGCAATTCGTTGGGCGCCCGTCCGGTGACTAACTGATGCCGGCCGGCCAGCGTTTTGCCATACTGTGCCATCTGGTCGGCACTGAACAACTCACTCCGCAAAGGGGGTTTCTCATTGGCATACTTACGGAGAAGATTATCCCCGGGAAGGAATATTTTGAGATGGGAAAGAAGATCCTGGATAGACGTATTTTTCAACTGTAAGCGATTGAGAGTGATTGAATTTAATGGGGTATTCGAACGGGTTGCTCTGACCCGTATCTAATCGTGTGCCACTTTTCTTTCCGCTGTAAATCAAACACTTGCATCAACTTGCCAGCAAGTGGGGTAAATATAGGACAATTCCTCCCCCGGGACGTTTTTAATTCCTGTGCCCGGTTAATTCCATAATTTGAAAAGTTTCTGTAACATTCCCTTTTCATTTACGTCATTTCCTATAATGTCACTGGATCTCTTTACACAGCGCATTTTGCCCATGAAAGACAAACTGTTCCGGTTTGCCTTCCGTCTGCTTCAGAATGTGCAGGAGGCGGAAGATGTTGTTCAGGATGTAATGGTGCGGGTCTGGTCGAAAAAAGAAGAGTGGGCTTTATGGCAGAGTGTAGAGGGATATTGTATGACAGCCACCCGGAATAGCTGCCTGGACAGGATACGTAAGAAGAAACTCCTGTCCGTGCAAGAACATAAAGCCTTACATATCAGCAGTCCCGATAAAAATCCTTACGAAAATATGATGAATAAGGAAATACTTGCACAGATTCGGAAATGTGTGGACGCGCTGCCGGAAAACCAGCAGCAGGTCGTGCACCTGCGGGAAATGGAAGGGTTCAGCTATAATGAAATAGCGGACTTGCTGGACATGAGCCTGGAACAGGTTAAGATCAATTTGTTCCGGGGAAGGAATGCCATCAAAAAATCGATCACTAAAGAGGAGGGTCTATGGAACAGGTAAGAGTTGCGGAGCTGCTGGAAAAATACTGGCAGGCGGAGACGACGGTGGAAGAGGAACGACAGCTGGCGGAATATTTCAGGCAGCCGGACATCCCCGCGCAGTGGGAACCCTGGCGAAATATCTTCGCCTGGTTCGAAGCGGAGGCGCAGATCACTCCCGGGAAGGACTTTGAAAACAGGCTCCTGGAACGCATCCGGGAAGTCGAAGCCGCGGCGGTCGGTTCCGCGCCCCTGCCTGACATGGGCCGTACCCCCGTCCGTCCTTTATTCCGCAGAGCGCCCTGGTGGGCTGCCGTTGCCGTCATCATCCTGGCCCTGGGGGTCTCCCGGCTCGCCGAATCCCCGGGAGCGACCCCCGGCTCCCCTGCACAATCCGATGGCGCCAATACAGGATCCGCCCCCGGCGTCAACGCGACGGGCTATAGCGATGCCACTGCCATCAAGGATACCTATGAAGACCCGCAACAGGCCCTCGCCGCGATCCGGCGGGCCCTGGGGACCGCTTCCGCCAAAATGAACCATGGAAGAACGATCACCCAGAAACAAATGGATCGCATGAACGATAGCTGGCAGTCCGCCATCGCCAACTAACCCGGTCCCTTAACAGATAAAAGGATTTCACGATTACATGGAATACATAATCAGGACAAATATGAACAAATCAAAGCTCCGCAAATACTGGCTCCTCCTCCCGCTCCTTTTCCTGGGGGCCGGCACATTCGCCCAGGACGACGCCATCGGTAAATTCTTTGGTAAATATATCGAAGACAGTCGCTTCACGGTCGTATCCATCAGTCCCAAAATGTTCCGGTTATTGGCGAAGGTCAACTGGGACTCCATCCCCTCTGATGTTAAACAAACCGTCACCAAGCTACATAGCCTGCGCATATTGAGCACCGAGAGTACCCCTCAGCAGTTTTATAAAGAGGCCCTGACCCGGGTCGACATGAAGGAATATGAAGAGCTGATCACCGTCCGCAATAAGAATGAGAATGTCCGCTTCGTAGTGAAAGAGAGCGGAGGCACTATCCGGGAACTCCTCATGATAGCCGTAGACGATGACGGATTCACCCTGATGAGCTTTGTCGGAGACATCGACCTGGATAAAATGTCCCAGCTGTCTTCCTCCATGTCCATCAAAGGCATGGAAAATTTAAAAAACGTAAAAAAGAAAAAATAAAATATATGCAAAAGTTACTCTTTCCCCTCGCCCTCGTCATCACCCTTTCCGCCTGTAGTTCTGCCAATAGCCAGAGCCCGGACCAGCGATCTTCCCGCGATGGGAGCCCCTCCCTGGACAAATTTTACGACCGGTTCAACTCCGAAAATAAGGATGGGAACAGCCTCTCTATCGATCCCGGCTTCCTGCTGAATGCCAGCTTCTCCGGCAAAGAAAGCAACAGCGGCTGGATGCACAAGGTTACCAAGGTCAGACTATTGATCCTGGACGATAAAAAGACGCCTGCCCGGCAGCAGGAATGGAGGGAGCTATCCCAATCCCTGCAAAAGGATCAATTCGAGGAATTACTTACCATCCGTCAGGGACAGGATAGGGTACAGTTGCTTTCCAAAGAAAGAGAGGACGGACAAAAAGAAGTCGTCTTTCTGGCCGGCGACAAAAACGGCGGCGGATTGTTCATCCATTTCCGGGGCCACTTCACCGCAGCGGATATGGAAAAGATCCAGTCGGCCCTCCGGGATACGCATCGCAGCGACCCTGACAACCAATAAGAGGTCGGATGGATAAATTGACCAATATCAATAATTGAGAAATTTAAGTGTAAACACTTAAACTAATTATTGGCATTATGCGAATAATTAGTCTTACTTTAAGCTTTCAAACTATACCAAATAATATAGTACTTCGGATAAGCCTCTCAGTAGCCCCTAAACATTCTGTTTGCTCCATTTTTAAGCGTAACGTAATAGTACATTATGATCAGGATCTTACTGGCTGATGATTATACCATCATCAGAAAAGGGGTTAAGCAGATATTAACCCAGGCATACCCGAATGCACAAATCGACGAAATTGAAGACGGAGAGGAGTGGACGGAGAAATTAAAAGATACCCATTGGGATATGATCATCTCGGATCTGCCCATGCCGGATAGGGGAGGGCTGGATACGTTGTTCCGTCTGCGCCAGAATTTTCCTACGCTCCTCGTGCTCATCCTCACCTTATATCCCAAGGAGAATTACGCTGTCCGCGCACTAAAAGCCGGAGCTGCAGGTTACCTGGGTAAAGATGCGGCTCCCGACGAGTTGATCCTGGCCGTTAAGCAGATCCTTTCCGGTAAGCGATATATCACGATCCCCTGGACAGAGAATTAATACAGTTTTAATGTAGGTTCATCACTTGTAAGTTCTTGGAATTCCCTATCTTAGATCGTGACTCCCTGCAAAAAGGCGTCCGTCAACGATCTGTCATGAAAAAAAGAGAAAACAACTTACAGGATGATTCCCGCCGTGATTTCCTTAAAAAAGGGTTACTGGCTGCAGCCGGCTTTTATATCGTTCCCCGTCATGTCCTTGGAGGCAAAGGTTTTATAGCTCCCAGCGATAAATTGATCGTAGCCTCGGTAGGGATCGGCGGCAAAGGAGAGTCGGATATCAGCAATATATATAGTGGCGGCAAAACTGAATTCGCCGTTCTCTGCGATGTGGATGACAGGCGGGCCGTCAACAGCCGTAAAAAATTCCCTTCGGCAAAATATTATAAGGATTACCGGGAAATGCTGGATAAAGAGCACAAGCATATCGATGCGGTCACCGTATCTACCCCGGACCATATGCATGCGGTCATCGGCATGTCGGCGATGCAACTGGGCAAACATGTCTATATTCAAAAGCCGCTCACCCATGATATCTACGAGGCGCGTATGCTGACGCAGGCTGCCGCCCGTTATAAAGTGGTGACGCAAATGGGCAACCAGGGTGGTTCCGGTGATGGCGTCCGGCAACTGATCGACTGGTACCGTGCCGGTGTCATCGGTGATGTAACAGAAGTATTCTGCTTTACGAACAGGCCTGTCTGGCCTCAGGGGATCCAATGGTCAGATACCAAAGCGCTTGTCCCGTCCGAGCTGGATTGGAACCTCTGGCTGGGGACAGCACCCTATAAGGACTATGTAGACAATCTGGTCCCCTTCAACTGGCGGGGCTGGTGGGATTATGGTACCGGCGCATTGGGCGACATGGGCTGCCATATCATCGCTCCCGCTTTCCAGGTTCTGGAGCTGGGCTATCCTACAGAGGCGGAATGCAGCGTAGGCGGTGTTTATGTAGGCGAATTTAAAAAAGGTTATTTTCCCGATAGCTGCCCTCCTTCTTCGCATGTCACCCTGAAATTTAAAGGCCATGCCGGCAAGCCCGATATAAAAATGCATTGGATGGACGGAGGCATACAGCCTGAAAGGCCCGATGAACTGGGACCTAATGAAATTTTCGGGGATGGAGACAACGGCACTTTATTCATCGGCACGAAGGGCAAGATGATGTGCGCCACCTATGGCAGGGAGCCGAATTTGCTGCCTACTTCCCGGACCGCACAAACCCTAGTGCCGCAGACTATCGCCCGGGTGCCGGGAGCGGATATCACAGGGCATTATACCGCCTGGGCAGAAGCCGCGATAGCAGGCTATGGCAGCGACAAAGAAAAAAATCTTAGCTCCAACTTTAAAATAGCCGGCCCGCTCACCGAAACGGTCATCATGGGCAATCTCGCTATCCGCAGCTATGATCTGCGGACCTCCAGGGCTGACGGGAAATTCGATTACCCTGGCCGGCATATCAAACTCTTATGGGATGGAGACAATATGAGGATCACCAATTTCGAAGCTGCCAATCAATTCGTTAAAAGGAGCTACCGGGATGGCTGGAGCCTGGGAGTTTAGTCATGAGATGTCTTCTGCCAGTCCTCCTTTTTTGTAGCTTTTCCGCTCTTTCGCAGCCCATTCCCCGTCCCCGGGACTGGAAGGATACGGAAGGCCGTCCTATTAACGCGCATGGGGCGGGTATCCTCTTTCACAAAGGGGTATACTACCTGTTCGGGGAAATAAAAAAAGGCCGTACCTGGCTGGTGCCGGGACAGTCATGGGAAGACTATCGCGTGCCGGCCGGCGGTGTATCCTGCTATTCTTCTTCGGATCTGCAGCATTGGAAATATGAAGGGGTCGCGTTATCCCCGGTAACAGGCGACCCCGGCCATGACCTGGACACCGGTAAAGTAGTGGAACGCCCGAAAGTAATTTACAATGATAAGACAGGTAAGTTCGTCATGTGGATGCATGTCGATGCAAGGGACTACTCCTGTTATCGGACGATTATCTTTCTCCCACCACTACCTATAGCAGGATTCTGATCGGCAGGAGAAGGGAAGGACCAGCCATTTTCAAGGCTGAAGGAAGATACTGGCTGATCAGTTCCGATTGTACGGGATGGTCCCCTAATGCAGCCAGCTATGCGGTTGCCGACCATCCCCTGGGGCCCTGGAAAGAATATGGCAACCCTTGTAAAGGCATGGGTGCTGATAGCACGTACGGGGCGCAGAGCACTTTTGTCCTGCCTGTCGCCGGAAAAAAGAACAGCTTTATTTTTATGGCCGATCGCTGGAACAAGCTCGACCTGGAAAGATCCACCTACCTCTGGTTGCCATTGACGATTGAAGATGGCAAGCCGCGGATCACGGGGCCATAACTCACGGTTTCTGAAAACAACCCCAGGTTATCGATCCGAAAACTGAACGGAGGTCTTTCATCCGGTGAAACAGTTAGCACTTTTTTCACTACTTCCATGTCTTCTGTCAGTGTTCGATATTTTTTCAAAAGATCCTTTACATCTTTTTTGTATTCCTGCAATTCCTGAAAAATCATGACTCTTCGATTTCATTTCCATAATTTCTGACAGAGAAGGGGGCCTCCCTGTAAAATGCTAATTCATAATCAATATCCTCTCCTTCCTTTGAAGCAAGCCACGGCATGTCTTTATGCGAATAGGCGCTGATGGCCGAGGCTGACCAATCAGAGAATTGCTCGATCACTTTATCGAGCACCTCTTTTTCACTGGCTTTAAGTAAAGTTAAATTGGCCTTTTCCAGTGGTATATAACGCATCTGTTGATAGCCGTGGTAGTCTGTCTTGATCCGTTGGATCTGGCTCTTTTCAATCATTTGATTGACGATAGTATCCAGTTTTTGAGGCACCGGTCCAAAAGGTAATTTTCGATACTGAGCCCCTGTCAGGTGCTCTTCATACAGTTCATAATAATTGAAATCGGCAAAATAGAGCAGCTTGTAGAGCACTGTTTCTCCCACATTAGGTTTGCCGGCACAACGTTCCAGGATATACAACAAGACATTCTTGAACTTATCCACCTTCAATGCCGGTATCGATAGGCGAACTTCACCAGGCTGCGGTTTAGTTTCCACCATTTCTTCGCCTATTTTTGGGACAGTAAAATCCTTTGAAACAAAATCATCCAGTGAAAACTCCAGTACGGCAGCGAGTTCTTGTAATTCCAATATATCCACCCCTCTGTTGCCCAATTCGATTTGCACCAGGGAAGACCGGGATATCTTTATTTTTTTGGCTAAGTTTTCCTGAGACATTCCCTTTCGCTTTCTAAGCGCTGAAATTCGTTGGCCAATTTGCTTTTGTGAGATGCTTACTTTCATATTTTTTCTCCTGACCTCAAAATTATGAAATGTTCTAAAATAAAACAAACAAATGGTTTAAATAAGAACATTTTGCGAATAGGCAGGGCTACAATACAAGATGCGTTATCCCTCTTAATCCAGCGGCACCCCCGCCACTTCCACATCCCAATGCGACAAGATAATTTCCCAACGGCGTTGCTCCGCCTTGACAAAGGCATCCTGGTCGGGATAAAGTAACTTCTTGTAGGGAGCGGTGAGGTTTTCATCAAAAGCCAACGCCGCTGTCCTGAATACGACGGTCACACGGAAATCCCAGCGGGTGTCTTCACCGGCATGGAGCCGGGGGCTCTCTGCTTTAATGCTGATCACATCCCCTTTCTCCTGGGCCTTTTTCAGTAAGGGATAATGATTGGCTTTCCAAAGGGCGATAAACTCATCGGCATGCCCCCATTTCACCCGGTAATAATCTTCCACGGTGAAATATTCGCTGGCCGCTGCAGACGACCCAGCCGCGGGCCCGGGTCCGGTTGCAGACCCGCCGGCCTTTTGTGCAGATGTATGCGACGAAACAGAGAATACCAGCAGGGCCAGTAACAGGGCTTTCATTTTTGAGTGAATAAAAGATGCTAGCATAGTGCTTATTATTTTACAAAATTTACGGAATTCAGAACGAGCCTGGGCCAAAAACAATAATTATTTGAACCGTATCCTATAATAGGTGTCCTTCTTTCGCGCCAACTTTGATATATTAATAAAGATTATCCGATAAATTGTTATTAAATTAGAAAAAACGACAAACTTATGGTACAAGCAAAAGGATATGCCGCCCAATCCCCTGAAACAGATCTGGCCCCCTGGAATTTTGAAAGACGTGAAGTCGGCCCGCACGACGTACAGTTCAGCATCTCCTATTGTGGTGTCTGTCACTCCGACCTGCACCAGATAAAAAATGATTGGTTCCCCGGTATTTTCCCCATGGTGCCCGGCCACGAGATCGTAGGCACGGTGACGAAAGTGGGCGACCACGTTAAGAAATTCAAGGTAGGCGAGCTGGCAGCCGTAGGTTGTCTGGTGGACTCCTGCCGGGAATGTGAGAATTGCAAAAAAGGACTGGAGCAGTATTGCGAGGTGGGAAACGTCCAGACCTACAACAGCCGCGGCAAGGATGGCGTACCGACCTATGGAGGGTATTCCAATACCATCGTGGTCCACGAAGACTTCGTCCTGCATATTTCCGATAAATTATCCCTTCCCGCCGTGGCTCCCCTGCTTTGCGCCGGCATCACGACCTATTCTCCCCTGAAACACTGGAAAGTAGGCAAGGGGCACAAACTGGCAGTTCTTGGGCTTGGCGGACTGGGACACATGGCTGTGAAATTCGGCGTTGCTTTCGGAGCGGAAGTCACCGTATTGAGCACTTCTCCTAAAAAAGAAGCGGATGCCAAAAAATTAGGGGCGCATAAATTCGTCGTCACCTCCGACCCAGAACAAATCAAAGGCGTCAAAGGCTATTTTGACTTCATCCTCGATACCGTATCGGCCCCGCATGATATGAACCTGTACCTGTCTTTATTGAGGACAGACGGCACTCATATCACCGTTGGCGTCCCGCCTCCCTATGAAGTAGCTCCCTTCAGCCTTCTGGGTGGGCGCAAAAGCCTGGCCGGATCGGGCATCGGCGGATTACCCGAGACACAGGAAATGCTGGATTACTGTGCCGCAAACGGCATCGTTTCGGATATCGAACTGATCGACATAAAAAATATCCAGACCGCCTACGACCGCATGGTAAAGGGGGACGTACGCTACCGGTTTGTGATCGATATGGCTACTCTTTAATACGATAGTTAGCTTATAAATAATTAGCTTTACAGAAGCTAATTATTTATTTAACTGTTAAAGATATTTATATGAGTAAGTCGACAAAAGGCAGCGGGCCCAATAAATCTGAAGAGGAAATCCAGAAATCGCTGGACGAGATGGAATACTCCGGTAAAGATGATATTTATAGCAGGGATAAAGAAGAAGATCTTGACCTCGATGAAGGCCTGGGAAAAAAAGGAAAGGCTAAGAAGCAGCCCGGTGAAGACCTCGATGTGCCCGGCGCCGATCTGGACGACCAGGACGAGGAGATCGGTGAAGAAGATGAAGAGAATAACTATTACAGCCTGGGCGGAGACGATCACGACGACCTCGAAGAAACGAATGAAGATAATGTCTGAAACAATGCGGCCCTTACCCTCCCTGCAACAGATGTTTAAAGGCAAAAAAGAGCCCTACCAGTAATAATACCAGCAAAATGACCCCGATCACCAGGACGATACGGACCCATACGGCATACCGGATCGCCTTCAAACGGCTGGACTCCCGTATATCCGGGGGTAACAGCCGGAAAGAGAGATGTAATAAGAGAGGGACGATAATAAGATCATCGACATAACCGGCAAATGGAATAAAATCCGGGATCAGGTCGAGAGGACTGACCAGGTAGATCAGCGAAAAAATGGCCGGCAACCGGGCATACAAAGGCGTCCGCGGGTCCTGGAGGCCGAAATATAAGAGAATAACTTCCTGCTTAAAGGAAATTCCCCTCCTTCCTGTAATTCTTAATGCCATAAGTTATTGATTATGTAATTTATACACCTTTTCAACCCTCCTTTCTTTTTCCAAATAAAAACGTTCCTACAGGCCGTTAGTTCGTCATATTATTCCTAAATTTAATCAGACTAAAATGATTGCCCATGTCCTTTGATTTCCTGACTCCCGAACAATTGTCTGATTATGACCGGGATGGATATTTAGTGATCAGGGATTTCTGCTCCCCGGCTGAGATCAGCAAACTGTATGCCGCAGCTTTAGCCGATGAAGCCATGAGCAAAAATGCCCTGGACCTGAATGATCAGTCGGGGAAAAAGACCCGCCTCTCCCTCTGGTTCACGCCAGGCAATGACATTTTTGGTTATTTCACAAGGGGCCGCCGGCTGGTGGACACTGTATGGCAGCTCATGGACAGCGACGCCGACGTCTGCCATTTCCATTCCAAGCTCATGCAGAAAGAACCCCGGGTAGGAGGGGCCTGGGAATGGCACCAGGATTACGGGTATTGGTATAAGAACCAATTTATGTTCCCCGACCAGTTGATCAGCGTCATGCTGGCCCTGACCCCCGCCAATAAAGAGAACGGCTGCCTCCAGGTGATCCGCGGCTCTCATAAAATGGGAAGGGTCAACCATGGCTTTGCCGGTGAACAGGTAGGCGCGGATCAGGTAATGGTGGACAATGCGCTTAAGACGATGGAACTCGTCTATTGTGAACTGGGGGCCGGCGATATCCTTTTCTTCCACAGCAATCTCCTGCACCGCTCTGAGGCCAATCTTTCCGATCATCCCCGATGGTCCCTGATCTCCTGTTATAACTCCGCCTCCAATCCCGCTTATAACGAGACCTCCACTTCCTGGCGAACACCGGTGTCCAGGGTGCCGGATACGGCCATTCTCGAATGGGAAGCGGATTCCGTTTCTCCCCGGGATTTCCTGGCCAAAGAAAACGATCCTGCGCTGAAGAACACAGGCTGGGAGAACTAGCCCGGCGCCTTTCCCCGCCGGCGGCTTTCGCCGACCGGCCCGGACGGCCTGTTGCACATTGAAACAACCTTTAAAAAATAACGATGAAAAGAAGCCTGCCCGCTTATAGTTCCTTAATCCTGACCTTATTGTTTGGTTGCCTTGCCTGCTCTTCCAGGAAATTAACCCCTTCCGCCCATTATTCCCCGCTCACGCAGATTGACACGACGAATGTGCAGAACCTACAGGTTGCCTGGACCTATCATACCGGAGATGCAGACACGATCAATCATTCCCAGATACAATGCAACCCCCTGGTGGTGGATAGCATACTATACGGTACTTCTCCGCGCCTGGTCCTGTTTGCTTTGGATGCAGGGACAGGAAAGGCAAAATGGACATTCAATCCGCAGGACTCCAATCAGAATAAATCCCGTAAGGACTTTGCCCTGAATAACAATAGGGGCGTGGCTTATTGGAAAGACGGGAATGACCAGCGCCTCTTTTATTCGGCAGGCCCCTGGTTATATGCCATTGATGCGAATACCGGTAAGCTGATCCCTTCTTTTGGAAAGGAAGGCAAGATCGATCTGCACGATGGATTGGGCCGGGATGTGCACGACCTCTATGTCGTGGCTACTTCTCCCGGGGTCGTCTACAAAGACCTGCTGATCATGGGAACCCGCGTATCGGAAGGCAGCGACGCAGCCCCCGGTCATTTACGGGCCTATGATACACGGACAGGAGAGATCAGATGGATCTTTCACACCATTCCCTGGCCGGGAGAATACGGATATGATACCTGGGAGGATTCCATTGCCTGGAAACATATTGGTGGAGCGAATGCCTGGTCCGGGTTCAGCCTGGATGAAAAAAGAGGGATCCTCTATGCACCCCTCGGCAGCGCCTCCTTCGATTTCTATGGTGGCATGCGGAAAGGGCAGGGATTATTCTCCAACTGCCTGCTGGCTTTGGATGCCGCCACGGGCAAAAGGATCTGGCATTTCCAGCAAATTCATCATGACACCTGGGATAAAGACCTTCCGACTCCTCCGGCCCTGGTCACGGTCATGCATAATGGACAATGGGTAGATGCCGTCGCACAGCCCACCAAGACCGGTTTTGTATTTCTGCTGGACCGGGAGACAGGTACTTCCCTGTTCCCTATCGAAGAAAAACCCGTACCTACGAATACGACCCTGACAGGGGAGAAGCTATGGCCTACCCAACCCTTTCCCTCGCTGCCAAAACCCTTTGTCCGGCAGACTTTTACGGACCCGGACGTCAATGATCTGCTCCCGGACTCTTCCATACAGGATATAAAGAACAGGCTGAAGGGATATCATACCGGCAATATGTTCAACCCCCAGTCGAAAGAGGGGACGGTGATCCTGCCCGGACTGGACGGCGCCGCGGAATGGGGCGGTCCCGCTTTTGACCCCGCTACAGGGTTATTGTATGTCAATGCCAATGAGATGCCCTGGGTCATAACGATCACAGACGCAGCTCCGGCGGCGGCTTCCCCGCACAGCTTCCTGGAAGCCGGTAAGCAATTATACCTGCAGAACTGCATCAGCTGTCATGGCCCCGACCGGAAAGGAGGAGGCAATTATCCCTCTCTGCTGGGTGTGGAGAAGAAATATAATGAAGAACAGTTTACGGATCTTATAATGAATGGACGGAGAATGATGCCTGCTTTTAAACAGTTATCCGGGGACGATAGAGCGGCCCTAGCCTCCTTTATCATGGACATACGGTCTCTGCAGCAAAAGAAATTTACGACTCCTGCGGCTCCGCCGGACAGCTTCCGTAATCTCCCGTACACTATCACGGGCTATAATAAATTCCTCAGTAAGGAAGGATATCCCGCCATCAAGCCCCCATGGGGCACGCTGAATGCTATCAACCTGAATACAGGAGACATAGCCTGGAAGATCCCGCTGGGAGAATATCCCGAATTTGCAAAGAGAGGGATCATCACCGGCACCGAGAATTATGGCGGCCCCGTCGTAACAGCGGGAGGGCTCGTCTTCATAGCGGCTACCCGGGACGGAAAGATCAGGGCGTTTAACAAAATGACAGGCCGTCTCCTCTGGCAGGCAGACCTTCCTGCTCCCGGTTTTGCCACACCAGCCATCTATTCGGTAGGGGGAAGACAATTTATTGTTATTGCCTGCGGCGGCGGAAAATTAGAGACTCATTCCGGGGATACTTATGTGGCATTTGCCCTGAAAGAAGGGGTATAGCTCAATAAGGCGACGGACTCGTTGCCGTCCATCCCCCGTCGATCACCAGGGTCTGCCCCGTAATATGCCGGGCCAGGGGAGAGACGAGGAATAAGGCGGCATGGGCAATATCCGAAGTCGCAGCAGGACGGCCCATCGGGGTAATAGCCGACCAGGTCTTTTCATAGCCGGCATCATCCGCCGTTCTCTCCGTCAGCGTGGCGCCGGGTGCGACAGCATTCACCGTAATATGGTAGGGAGACAGCTCGATCACCAGGTTACGGGCCAGCATTTCCAGGGCGGCCTTACTCATGCCGTACGCTGCTAAATTTTTATGGGCCTGGTGGCCGGTGACGGAAGACGTGAAGAGGATACTTCCTCCGGTACCTTGTTTTTTCATCTGCAAAGCCGCCGACTGAGCTAAAAAGAAGCTGCCGCCCAGGTTCACCTGCATCACTCTGAAAAAAGATTCCGGCGTATAGGTGAGGAAATCGCCGAACAGTGTAATACCCGCATTCGCGATCACAATATCCAATTGCCCGAACTCGCTTACCGCCCGCTCTACCAGTTGCCCGATGAAACCGGTATCGGATGCATCTCCCCCCATGGCCAGGCAAATAGACCTGCCGTCTCCGGTTTCCTCCCGGATTGTAGCCACGGCCCGCGCGGCCATCCCTGCATCCTGGTCATTCAGGATCACCCGGGCTCCCTGCAATACCAGTTGCCTAACAATCTCATACCCGATCCCCTGACCTGCGCCGGTGACGATAGCTGATTTATCCGCAAACATTTTCTCCCGATCCATGGTAGTATTTTGAGAATGTAATTTAGGTTTCCTGGTCAAAATAGATCTTGTAATAATGTTTGCCCACCCCTTCATCATACCCTTTCTCGATGAGTTCCTTATCCCCATGCACATAGATATGAAAATTCTTATCCAATTTAATAACACTTTTGAACACCCTGGCCTGCTTTTTTACGGCCTGGGGGGAAATCTCGAATTCATGAGCCGGATCCCAGTCATTATTGACCCGGTACTGCTCGTCGTATTTCCGGAAAGAATTGATAATATTCTCATGATGGAGCACTTCCGTCTCGAACTCATCCTTGTTGAAATTACCATGGGTCTTAAAATAATCCATCGACCGGTTGAGGATATCTATCTGTTCCGTCCTGGATACCTCGAATTCATCCGGCAACTGCTGGGTGACAAAATTCTTCGTGATCGTTAAGAAACCCTGTGTATGAAGAAATTCATTCTGCCGGATCAGCACTCCCAGGAATTTGTCTTTCCAGTATTGCGCTTCCTCTCCCTTGCCATTCGCATCGAAGATCATCAGCTCATATCCCTTATCGGATTCATGGTTGAGGATCAGACAGCCCTTGTCGATCTTCGAAAGCTCGACGCCCTCCTTCAATTCCAGGTGGAGGCCATCCGCGCTGGGGTCGATATCCACGAACAGGGATTTACTTTCCGCCTTGAAAAGGCCAATTGCGTCCAATATCCGCTCTTCGACCTGGATATTGGTAAAATAAGTGACATATAATTCACCCGGCTTAATTTTGGGGTGAAGAGCAACCTCGTACAGATGGGAGGCCATTCGGACGGATTGCTCCTGGAAATTGGCCGTAGCCCCATTCCCTGCCGGTTCCTGGTCATCCTCTTCGCTTCCCACCGCAGCCCCACCTTCCCTGAACAGGGCTGCCACAAAATTGTAGACCTCATGATAATCCAGGGAAGAGGAATGATGGAAGGAATAGCGTTCATGACATTGTTTGAACCGGTCTAAGAGATTCTCCGTAAATCGCTGCCGGCTCTCGGGATCGAGCGCCGGCTCCTGCCGGGATAACAACAGCGCCTCACCATTCTGCTTGTTGCCGGTATAATGCACTATCAATCTCTCTAAATGGGCTTCCGTAATATTCATACGCAAAAAGCGTAAAGTTAACCATAGGAGGAATATCTACTATATATTTGGAAAAAATCAGCCATAATTCTATATGAAATTGGACCGGTCCCGGATGCTCACGCTCCTTTATTGCCTTTTCACCTTGCTCTACACTTTATATATAGCCGGCCATCCCCATCGTTTCGGACCCCATAAAGGCGATCATCTTTTTTATTGCGTAAAATTTTTACTGGTAGACGGCTATTTATTTTTCATCTGGCAGGGGCTGATCTTCCGCTCGAAGAATTGGGGTATCTTATTACTGCTGCCCCTGGTAATGATGGTCCTTACTATCATCGGAGGGTTCCTGATGGTGTGGATCGTTAGACTTAGCGGCGGCAACCTCCTGGATAGGGATTATACTGACATGATCCTCCTCTCCCTTATCTGGCTCACGTTGAGTATCTATGCGCTAAAGTTTATTAGCACCGGTAAGAAGGCCCGCAAATAACCCCACAACGGATCCTGAAACAATAACCAACCCGTTTCGCGCGTTATAGTTGCGGAAGAATCCTTATATTTGCATTGTAAAGTTCTTTTATCAGCTTGCTCTCCCCCTCTTTGCCATCTTGCCTTGTGGTCATTAACTTTTCCTTGCCTGACAGCGGTCCTGCTTGCCTTTACTTACTTAAATAAAAATGGTTTACTATGGAAAAGAAAGGCTTTCTCATTGACATGGACGGAGTGATCTACAAAGGCAGCGAACCCATACCCGGGGCCGTGGAATTCATTAATAGCCTGCGCGACAGAGGCTATCCATTTCTGTTCCTCACCAACAACAGTCAGCGCACCAACAGGGATGTTTGTTACAAACTCCGCAAGATGGGCTTTGACGTAAACAACGAAGATATTTTTACCTGCGCCATGGCCACAGCCCGATACCTGGCTTCCAAAAAAGTACATGGCACCGCCTATGTTATCGGAGAAGGCGGTCTGCTTACCGAATTGCACAACGCCGGTTATTCCATCGTAGATGATCACCCGGATTATGTGATCATCGGGGAGGGGAGGACCATCATGCTGGAATCAGTCGATAAGGCCATCAATATGATCATGGCCGGCGCCAAACTGATCGCCACCAACCTGGACCCCAACTGCCCGGTAGGCAATGGGAAAACCAGGGCGGGCTGCGGCGCTTTTGTCGCGATGCTGGAATTTGCCACCGGCAAAAAGGCATTCAGCGTAGGTAAGCCCAGTCCCGTCATGATGCGCATGGCCAGGAAAATACTGGGATTATCCACCGATGAAACCATCATGATTGGCGACACCATGGGGACAGATATCCTGGGCGCCGGCTCCATGGGCTTTACCACTGTACTTACCTTATCCGGGGTTACCAGTGAAAAAGACCTGGACCAATATGGCTATTCACCGGATTTTATCATCCCTTCCGTAAAAGACCTGCTGAACGAAGAGCTGTTCTCCCGGGTATTGGAGCTGCAACAGTCTCCATTCCCCGAGCTGGAGGTATAGGAAAATACCCGAATTCTAAAAATAAAAGCCGTATAAGACACAACTGCTGAATAGGAGCGTTTTACGCATGTTAAAATGAATAATTTGGAAGCCTAAATAAATTTATGCAACGCTTTATGCAATAAAACATGTCTTAATACTTTTATAAAGGATTAATTGTGTTGATCAGTAGAGTCCAATAGTTTAAAACCAATTTTATGATACCCAACCCTAAACAAACTGTAACCTTCTTCGGGCGAAGAAAACTGAGGATTTCATTGCCCTGATCGCTTACTCCGGACAACTTCCCGGAGTGAGATCGTCTCCATTTAAATTTTACTGGCTGGACCTGTTATACCCAGGCTCCTCAGGAGGCGTCGCACGGAATGATTGGCCGATCAGGTTGTAATTGCATAAAATTCTCTTATCCATCTCGCCCTTATGAAACCAGTTATACTTTTCTTTTCTCATTTACCAGTAGCATCAGGTCGCCGGAGAAACTTAGTTTCTGCGCTGGCAGGGATGCTGCTCCTGATGTTAGGCTTTTCCACGAATAGCCTGGCGGCGGGGACTCCGGATCGTGCTGCGTGGGATACTTACCAGGTTACGATCATCCCTCAAAGTAATAATGCGATCGCGGGCAGCGGTGCCAATGACGTGGTGAGAGTAATGGTGACAGACCTTACCACCGGACTGCCGGCTGTGGGTTTTCCCCTCAGCTTTACGATCTCAGGCACTTCGGTGAGCAGTACCCCGGTCACTAATGCCTTGGGTTACTATGATTATGGCCTTGCAAGCAGCTCTGTAGGATCGGCCGATATCATCATTCTGGCCAATGGTCAAACTACCACTTTTACTTTTACCTATATCGCCGGTCCGCCGGCTACGAATCCTCCGCCCGGAAGTCCCAACCCTTCCTATTTCATTGTCACGAAAGATAATGCGACTGCCGATGGATCCGCCCAGGATATCGTAGAGGTACATCTCTCCAACCAATATGGCGTCAACGAACCCGTAGGAACCCTCGTAACACTTACGGTTACGACGAGCACGCAGGTTCCTACCGATGCCTTGTTGAATGGGACAACGACGACTACTGTTACGGTTCCCCTTGGTCCTAATGGTTTAGTCGATATACCTATTACGGACGTTACTGTCGGGAGCGTGACGCTCCAGGCTACCTATCCGTCTGACCCGACGCCAATCGGAGGGCCTGGTTATACCCAAACCGTGCATTTTATCACCGGGGTTCCGGACCCTTCGAAGAGTTATATTCTGGTAACGCAGGACCCTGCCGTAGCTGACGGGGCGGCTCAGGATATCGTGACGGCCTATCTTTTCGATGCCCAGGGACGACCCACCAGTGGCACGGTAACCTTCTCTATCCAGAGCGGCACAGCGACATTTGTGACCACGGTGACGGGTGCGGGCACTGTTGCCGCGGAATATGTCAGCAATACGGTGGGTGCGGTGCAGGTGCAGGCGGCGCTGGCCAGCGGTACATTTCTCAAGGATCAGAACAACCCGGCTAATAATTATGCCACGATCCACTTCACTGCCGGTCCCCCCGACCCTTCGAAGAGCTATATCCTGGTAACCCAGGATCCGGCTCCGGCTGATGGCGCCACGCAGGACATCGTGACGGCTTATTTTTTCGATGCGCAGGGGAGAGCTACCAGTGGTACGGTAACCTTCTCCATCCAGAGCGGCACAGCGACATTAGTGACCACGGTGACGGGTGCGTTCACTGCTGCCGCGGAATATGTCAGCAATACGGTGGGTGCGGTGCAGGTGCAAGCGGCGCTGCTGCCCGGCGGTACGTATCTCAATGACCAGAGCAATCCGGGTAATAATTATGCAACTATACATTTCGTTGTTGGTCCCCCGGACCCGTCGAAGAGCTATATCGTAGTAACGCAGGATAATGCTTTGGCCGATGGCAGCACTCAGAACATCGTGACGGTCTATCTTTTCGATGCCCAGGGGCGTGCTATCAAGGATGGTACGAATGTGACCTTCTCCATCAAGAGCGGCACGGCGACCATTGTGAACTCCGCATCCCAGCCGGTAACGACCGGGAGCGTGTCTGCACAATATGTCAGTAATGTTGTAGGTGCGGTGCAGGTGCAGGCTTCGTATGTTCTTAACGGGAATACCATTTATCTCACCGATCAGAATAATTCAGCCAATAATTATGTTACGATGCACTTTGTGGCCGGCCCACCTGTCCCTGGTAATCCCGGTGGCGGCGGTTCGGGCGGCGGCAATCCCGGCGGAGGCGGTCAGCCTCCCGCAGGCGGCGGTGGATCCGGTGGTGGTTCGGGCGGCAGCAACCTGAAATACACTGTGCTGTTTGTCCGGCAGGACTTCCGGCTGGCGGATGGTAAACAGCAGGACAGCGTTATAGCCTATGTCACGGATGGCAGCCAGCATCCGTTGAAAAATGTGAAAATTAAATTCTTCATACAAAATACACCGACCTCAGGCACGGCTACTGCCGGCGCACAGTTTGTCGGCGATCCGACCAATGTACTGACCGATGACAGTGGTATGGCTCGTATCGCCATCACCAGCACGATGCCCGGAACAGTATATGTCGATGCTATTTTGGTTGTGAATAATGTGCTCATCGACGGTAGCTATCAGGTCGTGACCTTCGTGAATATGCCTGATGTTACCAATCCTGAGACAAAATTGATCGTCATAGTCTACGAGGCCCTGGCGAATGGGCTGGGAAATACTGTGGTAAAAGCCCATGTGGTGGACCAGAATGGATTGCCCCTGCCGGGCCAGGATGTCACGTTCACCATCGACTCCGGCAATGCGACGATCGTCACTCCTCAGCCGGTAACGACCGATATCAATGGAGATGCCACGATCCAGATCACCAGCAAGACCCCCGGATTTGTTTTGATCACGGCTACCGTAGGCGGAAAAAGCATCACCTTCGGCAGCCCGGCAAGAGTGAAATTCGCGCCGATCAATATCTATGTTCCGCCCGTATTCACTCCGAATGGAGACGGTGTCAATGATGTGCTGAAACCTATTTTGGTGGGAATAGCCGAATTCCACTATTTCAGTGTGTATAACAGATGGGGGAACCTGATCTTTACATCCGTAGATCCGGGCATGGGTTGGGATGGCCGGTTTAAAGGAGTCGCGCAGCCGGTGGAGACTTATTTATGGATAGCAGAAGGGATCGATACACAAGGCAATAAAATAGTGCAGAGAGGCATGACGACCCTGGTCAGGTAAACAGGGCAAAATTAAAATAGTAAAATCCAATATCCAGATGAGGAAGTTTTATATCATACCGTGTATCCTTTTGTTGACGGGCATCGCCCGGGGACAGGAGATCAATTTCTCACGTGTGCAGGATATGGCAATCTGGTACAACCAATCCCTCAAGACCGACAAACAGAGCAGTCTGAAACTAAATTACCGCAACGTTAATTATGGCGGACAAATAGCGTATAACAGCGTCGCGGCCCTCTTCGATATGCCCCTGCTCTCAAAAGAAGGAAAGAGTAAACCCAATTCCGGTTATTTCAGTCTGAGCGCCGGCGCTGCATCCGATAAATCCAATGCGGGAATATTGAATAACACCACGGGCATGCTGGGCCTGTCTTATGCCGTACCCCTCGGAAGTCATGAGACCTACCTGAGCCTGGGATTCCAGGGGGCCTATTATCAGAGCCAGCTAAATGTGAACGGAGTTTCGAATGCCTTCGCCGATCAATACAACAATTACGGACCCATCGAAGGATCGCCCAGCAGTGACCGGCTGGCGAATGGATGGTCCTATGGCCATTTTAATATCAATGCCGGTTTATCCGTATTCAGTAATTCCCGGTACGATAAATGGTATCTCGGGGTTTCCGCTATGCAGGTCAACCAGCCTTATTCCTACCAGGTCAAATCGGATTCTACCCGCCTCAAGCCCAATATCGGCTTCCAGGGGGGATATCGGTACATTACCAAGACAGACGATGAAGTGGCCTTCTATGTGTCTATGAACTGGCAGGGACCAGCCTACCGGCATTACTTTGATTTCTCTTATACAAAAGCAATCCCGGGAGTAGCCGGAGGCGCTGCTGTCGGCCTTGGATTAGGCTATCGGTATAATGACGCCGTGATACCGAATCTGGAACTGCGATATCAGAAGTTGATAATTGGATTATTATATGATGTAAATATATCGACTATCAGCGCGGCAGGGATCTCACGCAATGGCGTAGAGCTGGCGTTAAGGATAGATTTTTAAAAACTAACCCATGAACAAGGTAATTATTTGTTTGACTGGCTGCCTCCTGGCCCTTGCAACGCTCCGGGGGCGGGATAATTCCAGGCGAACGCCGGAAAGTCCAAAGCAGACCACCGACACCTCCAGAGAGGTGCAGACGGCGGATAGCAGCAAGCCGGCACAGGATCTTCCCCTGCAGATGAAGGATACGGCCGTCCAGATGAAGGATGCGGCGGTCCAGGTGAAGGATGCGGCTGTCCAAATAAAGGATACAGCTATTATCCAGGTGAAGGATACGACCATACAAGTAAAGGATACTACTATACAGGTAAGGGATACGTCTATCCGGATGAAGGATACGACCATACAGGTACAGGGCGTTGCCGTGCAGGTGAAAGGGAATAACATTCATGTAAAAGATACTGCCGACTCGGCCCAGCCCGATTCTGCCGGGTCCCGGAATGCTTTGCCGCAAACGAAGGATGCCGTTGTACAGGCCAAAGAGACCCCCGTGCCGGCGAAGGATACGGCCCAGGTAAAAGACAGTGAGGCCGCAGAGTCCCTGAGCTCCCAGCGGCAGGTGGACAAACGCTGGTTCATTTCCCCGCTGCTCAAAGGCCAGTTCCAGGATTTTGCCTTCCTGGAAAAAAACCGGAAAGGATACCTGAGTGATGCCAACACTCTGCCCTTTATGAAAAGAGGCAATGCTTCTTTCGCAGCGTCCGCCTATAAAAACCTGACAGGCCGTCTTTCCATTAGCGCAGATATCGGGCTCAGTTTCGGACATGTGACGGATGATAGCAAGCTCATCAGCCAGACCCAATCAAAGACCTATAACCTGCTCAATGCCAGCATATACTATCACCTGCTGGGCGCGGCTTACCGGCTCCAGCCCTATGTGACCGTTGGTATAAACGACATTATCAACAACGCCAGCTATGCCAGCGCACCGGTCGGGATAGGAGCTAAGTTCAATTCGAAAAAGATCATGGTGATGGGGCAGATCACTTACGGATATGCCGTCAGTAAAAATATATCCAATACCACGATGTATTCCATGGGCATCTACATTCCTATCAGGAATAAGAAACAGAAGCAATTGGACGAAGAGGATAAATCCCCTTATAACAGAACGAAGAAAAATAATAAGGACACGGCTTCGAAGAATGGCGGAAGCGTAGTGAATAATATTTACATTACCATCAAGATGGATTCCTTGCTGAAATCCCAGGGACTGGGCGGCGGCAATGGTAACCGGAGGAGAGGAAACGGAGAGGATGGCGGGGATAATAATGGGGACGATGGCGCCGACGACGGCTCCGGACATTCCCGTAAAAAGAAGAACGCTATCAAGTCCTTCAATTTTGAAGACTTCAATTCCGAAGATTATAAGGTGGATACGCTCAACGGAGAGCCCGTGATCCGGTTTATCGTTTATTTCGAGTTCAATGAATACTCCCTGACCTCCAAAGCCTTTAACAGCATCGATAAGGTCATGGCCCATCTGAGGGACAAACCCAACCTGGCCATTGAAATAAAAGGCTACACCGATGACATAGGAACCGATCAATATAACAATTTTCTATCCAGGAGAAGGGCCAAGCAAGTCCTGGATTATATGAACAGCCGGGGTGTGCCTTCCGAATTAATGAAGGCGAAAGCCTATGGATCGGACAATCCTGTGGCAGATAACAAAGACCCTAACCAGGCCTGGTTGAACAGGCGGGCCGAAATTATCGTGCACGAAAAATAATTTTTAAAGTATAAATGATTGTCGTAAAGGAATAAATCCTATAATTGTAATAGAACAAATCCAATATCAATGTTTAATGTTAGTGCCTTTTGGCAATCGACCCAGACCTCAACATCTCCTTTTAATATCAGGATTGAATTAGTGGACGAACAGGGTAATCATGTCGATCCCCACCATCTGAAAGAAGTAGAATACCTTAGCCGGTTCCAGAATAAATGTGTGGTGAACAAGGTCTATCACCAGATGATCGCCGATCAGCGGTCCGGTATTATCGAAGTCTACCAGGATAAGATCGTGGTGAAAGAAAATTGATCCGCCACTCAATGGCTTGATCCGGACTCCCCGGTTCACTTTCGCTTTAGCTACGATCAGGACCATTGCTGGTAAACGGGCTTCCGTAGATCTCGTCGATCTCCCCTGCGATAGATCGAAAATTCGCCATATATAGCCGGCGATGCTTAAAACAGCAACGATCGTTACCAACAGGAGCTCATGTTCTCTCCATCTTACTTTATGCATAGTCCCTTATTTTTCAACAAGATTAGGACAACCGAAAGGATCTTTTTACCAAATGTGATGAATCCTGCCGAAGATGTGATGAAATATAATTATTCCTACCTTTAAGACCATCAATAATGCCTATCATGAAAAAAAATAAGTTCGTCCTTTTATTCGCCTTGCTTTTCCATTCCTTTGCCTGGGGTCAGGAGGGGGCTAAGCAGGCTACTATTAAAGTAGAAGGAGAAGTCACCCATCCTTTACAACTTAGCCCGGCTGACCTGGCCAAAATGAGAAGGGTGGAGGTCCGGGCGACAGAACATGGGACAGAGCACCGGTTTTCCGGGGTCGCCTTATCGGATATCCTGGAGCAGGCCGGCGTTACCATGGGATCGCAGCTTCGCGGAAAGAATATGGCCAAATACCTCCTGGTGAAAGCGGGCGATGGCTATGAGGTAGTATTTTCCCTGCCTGAATTGGATACGGCATTCACCGACCGGGTGATCATCCTGGCCGACCTGGTAGATGGCAGCCCATTGCCTGCCAATAAAGGTCCCTTCCAGATAGTCGTGCCCGGTGAAAAGAAACCTGCCCGCTGGATCTGGGGAGTGACTACCCTGGCGGTACGGTTTGCAAAAGAGTAGGGTTATTTTCCATCTGCTGCCTCGCCCTTTAGCCCGGCCTCCGCCTTGATTTGATTCTTTTGGAGGATCCTGATATACTTGCGGGCATCCGTATTACCGGGATCCAGGGCCAGCATTTTTTCAAAATATCCGATAGAACCGGCAAAATCCTTTTCCGTATTCGCCTTATACGCTGCGATATACCCATAGGCTTCGATCAGGTGCTTCCGGTTGGTCTTTTCAGCTGAATCCTTCCCGGCGATCCCGATGAGCTTGAGGTAATGAGGAATGGCCATCCCGGTTGCCATGGCAGTATCGATGGCCGCATCGCTGCGGGCCCGCCAGTAATATCCGAAATCCTGCCCGGGATATTTTGCTTCATAGAGACCGAATACGCTATCCGCCATTTGATAGTCCTTTGCCATAAAATGAGCTAACCCCCAGTTGAACAGATCCAGGTTGGTCGCTTTGGAATTGCGCTGGTAATACCTACCCTGCCAGAGAGCCTGGTTATGATAATCCTTTTCTTTTTTATAAAGGTCTGCCAGCTTCTTATCGTACGCCATCCTTTTGACGCTGTCCTTTTCCAGTTCTCCCGCTTTCACATAATAGCCGACGGCTGAATCCGGCCGGTTCATGAGCTTCTCATAGATCTCTCCCATCGTCTCATAATCCTTTACTACGAAGCCGGTGTCATTTTGCGCACCGAAATACCGGCGCATAAAATCCAGCGCCCGGGTAGAGTCATTCAACTCTTTATAACTATAGGCGATCAACTTGTACAACCTTGGCTCCGGGGATTTCCCCTGCTGCCCAATCAGCGCCTGTGCATGCCGGATAGCTGCCTCATATTTTTGAGAAGCATATAGCAGGTCGGTGACCAGGACATCATTCCTGACCGACTTATCCGTACCTGCTATATAGTGATTCAGGCAATCCATGGCCTTATTGACATCCCGGAAATAATAATGATAGTATAACTCATACCAGGCCGGCGCATATAAGGAATCAAGGCCGACGGCATCATTGAAATATTTCAGGTACATCTCCGCATTATCCTGCGTTACGAAGATCTTCCCAATCCTATACAGGGCGGCCACATAGTGAGGGGCCTGGGCCAGTGCATCCTGGTAGGCCTTGAAGGATTGGGTGCCGTCTGCTAACTTACGATAAGCATTTCCCAAAGCGACATAATACTCCGGGTTCCGCTTGTCCCTTTTGATGGCCTTGTTCAGCAGATCTGCGGCATAGCTGGCATCTCCCGAGTCGGCATCCTGATGGGCCTGCGCGATGGCCAGCAGTACGGAAGGGTCTTTTTGCTTCGTTTCGTCCAGGGCTTTATTAAAGTACACCGAGGCGCTGTCCTTTTTATTTTCCCGTAACAGGACATCTCCGTAAGCGCACAATAGGAGCGGTGCATTGGCATTGCCGGCCGGCAGGGCCGCCAGGCTGTCTTTCATGGGCTTGATCCGGCCATTATGGAGCGCGCATTGGGTCAGCAGCCACCAGGCTTCCGCGTTATTGGGATCAGCCTTGATGATGGATTGCAATAAATGGGTGGCCCCGTCATAGCGTTCATAATACAGCAATTTCCGCGCATCTGCTATTGACTGAGCCTTGAGACCACCCACCACAAATAAGAGGGGCAATAAAAACAGTGTCTTTTTCATAAACAACTCCTTGTATTTTGGTTATCAACATTTCATGCACTATACGGCATCACGTCCAATACCTGGATCTTCGAATCCGGCGCAATCAGGTCGCTGATATGCCGGGACCCGGTAAGACCGGAAATGCCGCTTTCTGTTGCCGGGTTCAGCAGGATCATATCGGCCATGATAAATTTGGCGTAGTCCAGCGTAGCCCTGGCAGGATTATTCTGGCCCACGGAGAAATACTCGATAGGACGGACCAGTTTTCCCCGCAGGTGATCATAGGCTCTGATAAAGGTCTGGGACAGGTCTTCCTGATCCGCCCGGTTATTGCCTCCGATAGCCAGCAGGTGCACCTGCGCCTTATACCTTTTGGCGATCAGGATCGCTAATTCGAGTTTCCGTTCCGGCACAAAATGACGGATAGGGATCACGATGATCTTCGTCCGGCTATAAATAGATCCCGGCTTGGCGGTTAACACGGGGCAATTGCTTTTTTGAGCGATGCGGTCCGGGGAGACAGACCGGTGGAAAAACCAATTTCGCCCCCCTCCCTTTTTGCCGATGATAATAAGATCCGGCGAGATCATATTCGCCGATTCGATGATCATTTGCTGAACGGACGAATCCCGCTGAACGCTGGTCTTCACCCCGATGCCCGGAGCTGTTTCTTCGATCGTCTCCTTCCATTGCGCCAGTTTCCTTTCCGCTTCCCCGGCTATGAATTTATGGGCAGCGGAGGTTCCCGGCCGTACTACATGCAACAGGTGAATACAGCCCTCCTCCGTATCGATAAATCCAATGGCTTTTTTTACGGCTGTTTCCGTACTCAGGGAGAAATCGACCGGGATCAATATTTTATGGAATGCTGCCGTCATACGTTTCTTTCCAACCAAATTACCCCGGGAGGATTAAGCCCGAATTAAAGCTGTATTAGAATTGTATTAGAGTGTGATATTGCCCCGAATTTCCCTGTAAATTCGCTGATACAGGGTAATATTACCGGTGCCATATGACCATATGATGGATGAAAGAAAAATATTAGTGATAGAGGACGAGAAGAAAATCGCCGACACCCTGAAAATGGGCCTGACGGAAAATGGTTTTTATGTGGAAGTGGCCTATGACGGCAAGATCGGCTATCAACTGTTCTCCTCCCGTAAATTCGATATGGTCATCCTGGATATCAACCTGCCGGGCATGAACGGTTATGAGCTTTGTAAGGCGATCCGTTATAAGAACCCCTCTATGATGGTCATCATGCTCACCTCCATGAGTACCCTGGAAAATAAGATCGAAGGCTATGACGCAGGGGCGGATGACTACCTGGTAAAACCTTTTGAATTCCGCGAATTGCTCCTCAAGATCAGGGCGTTGCTGAAACGTACCCCGGGCCAGCTCATGCCGGTAGGCAATTGCCTGAAAGCCGCCGACCTGGAAATGAATCTCGATAATAAAGAGGTCCTCCGGTCAGGAAAAAAGATCAAACTGACGGCTAAGGAATTTCAATTGCTGGAATACCTGCTCCGGAACAAAAACAGAGTGGTCTCCAGGGCTGATCTGGCCATCAACGTATGGGATGTGGACTTTAATACCAATACGAATGTGATTGATGTCTATATCAGTTATGTCCGCAATAAAGTAGACCGGGATTTTGAGCACAAGCTCATCCAGACCCATGTCGGAATGGGATATATCTTAAAGGAAAATGGCCGTTGATGCCGGTCAGGACCCGCATAACGTTATTGTTCACCCTGCTTGTACTGGGAATTCTCACCCTGGTTTGCGCTTCCGTGTATTACTTTTCTTTTACCAACCGGATCAGGGATATGCAGATCCGTCTCACCAACCGCGCGATCACTACAGGCAGGTTACTGGGACAGGGCGGGCTGTCCGACCAGAAACTGATTCGGAAAATAGACTCGTCTACCTCCGTAGCCATGAAAGACAAGGTAGAGGAGGCCTATGACTCCCGGGACCAACGGGTTTACTGGTATAGCGACAAACCTTCCGATTCCATTAGCGTCAGTAAGGGTGTCCTTGACAAGGCCCGGTTAGGAGAGAAGATCTATTTTACCACCAGGGACAAAGACGTTATAGCCTGGTATTATAAAGATGATAATAATGGCCTGGTCATTATTGCGGGCGCCTATGACGAAGCAGGGAATGAAAAGCTGCGGCATTTGAGGATGGTGCTTTCCCTAAGCTTTATCGGGGGAATATTGGTCTCCGTTATCGGTGGCTACCTGTTTTCCATCAGCCTGCTTCATCCTTTACGCAGGATGGCCGATGAGGTGAATGAGATCTCCGCACGTAACCTTACCCGAAGGATCCGCCCGGCCAGCGGCAACCGCAGGGATGAATGGTATTACCTTTCCGATACCCTCAATCAATTGCTCAACCGGCTGCAGGAAAGTTTTGAGATCCAGGGGCGGTTCATTGCCAATGCTTCGCATGAGCTGTCGACCCCGCTCACGTCCATTTCCAGCCAGCTGGAAGTATCCTTGCAGCGGGAAAGGAGCATAGAAGATTACCGCCGGGTGATACAGTCCGTCTACCAGGATACGCGGCAGTTGAGTAAGCTTACCCAGACCCTGCTGGAATTTGCACGGGCTTCCGGCACAGCCGGCGGCCTGGAGATCGACCTAGTGCGTATCGACGAGATCCTGTTAAGGCTGCCGGGAGAGATCACCCGTGCAGGTAATGAAGGAGAGGTTCTTTTGGATTTCGACCAGTTGCCGGAGAGGGAAGAGGAACTGCTGGTATTCGGCAACGAAGATTTGCTCTTCACCGCGATTAAGAATATCGTATCCAATGCCTGCAAGTACTCAGACGACCATCAGGCCAAAGTACGGCTGGCCGTATGGGACCGGGAGATCACCATCACGATCGAAGACAGAGGTAAAGGAATCGAAGAGACGGAATGGGAGAAAATATTTCAGCCTTTCTACCGGTCCGGTGAAGACCCATCCATACCCGGTTTCGGACTGGGCCTGTCCCTGGCCCGGCGGATCATTAAATTGCACAAGGGCTGGATCAGCGTAGATTCGGTCCCGGGAAAGGGATCCGTTTTTACTATTAAACTCCCTTCGGCCGGGAATCTGAAATAAGACATAGCTGCTGCTGCTGACCAGGTAAATAAATTCCTCCGAAAGTTGATAAAACGAAAAAACCTCCAAGATTAGTCGGAGGTTTCTCAAACGAAATTGAATTTTAGGACTTCGTGCATTGGTCTTGAGCACGATAAATTTGGTTTTTCTGGATTGGATGCCGGTTACTTCATCGGTATTGGATAGAGCAAAACTAAGGCAGTGAGGGCCAGCAAAAAAGAGCAAACACCCTCGATTTCATCGTATTTTTACGGTTCTAATGGCATTCTAATGTTATTCTAAGCCCATTTTATGCTCCGGGGAATAGATTGGGGCCGAACAAACTCAAATCGCTTGAAAAAATACGCTTTAATCCTGCTTCCGTTCCTCCTCTATCATGCCAGCTATGCCCAGACCGCCGATTCTTCCCTTTCCACGGATAAGAATATCCGGAATAAGGTACTGAGCGATATACAGGATAATTTAGACCGGAAAACGAAGAATATCGACCAGACCCTCACGAAACTGGACCATAAGGTAGATTCCCTCGATATCGAGATCGCTGCCTCCCGCGATGCCCGGGAAAAAGCCGATAAGCTGCTGCAGCGGGTCCAGGCCCTGGAGAAAAAACAGGCCGCTATCGAAGAGAATGAGCTTTATGTCTACCAGGCCAATTATCAATCCGCCATCATTAACCTGGTCTCGATGGATAAGGAGATCAAACCCCTCCTGCTTTTTAATTCCACCAAAAGCTTCTTCTCCACTCTCACGGAGACGGCCGATCCGATGAAATATCCAGGTTACCAGGAATGGTATAAGAAGTTCTACGAGTATATCGAAAAACAGAAAGACAAGGAGCCCTCCCTCAATGTCCTGCACGATATGATCCAGCTGACGGGCAATCTCAGCAGCGGCGTTCCTATTACGGGGCCCGTCTTTCAGGCTTTGTGCCTGGGCATCAATTCCTATATTGCTTCCCTGGGCGCCCGTAAAAAAGAGTTGCGGGACCAGAGTCAGAAGATGTTCCTCTTAACGGCCAAGCTGAGCCAGTTCGATTACGACAAAGACCTGGTGGAGCAGCAATGGGACATCGTAACGAAGGAGCTCGAAAAATTACAGATCCATTATGACACCATCCTCAACCAGAACCTGAGTCTTTTACGAATCGCCGAGGGAGCGTATTTGCAACGTTTTTCCCGGGAGAATGATGCGGAGAAAAGATACCAGTTCCTTACGGAACTGAGAAAGACGGCTTCAGGCCTGATCGCAGACCGGAAAGCAGCGGATGTCAAGAGCTGGAAGCAGCCTATTTACTATGAGCTGATGGACGTACAGTCCCTGAAGCTCCGGTTTGGCGAGATCACTTTTGATATCCGGGGCATTATCTCCAAATACGATGAGCTGATCCATAAATACCGGAATGACCCGGAGATCGGATTTAAGGTGCAGGCGCTGGAGATCAAGCTGAATGCCCTCAGCGATACCTTTGACGGAGCATTCGAACCGACGGAGTATATCAATTCAGCCACGAGGATGTACCTGGTTAATTAGAGGGGGGCAAGCCCCCCCCTTTTTTATTTTCTCTCCAGCAATTTGAAGAACTGATCGAGTTGAGGTAGAATCATGATCCGGGTACGACGATTGGAGGCGCGACCTTCTTCCGTATCATTGGAGGCTACCGGCTGGTATTCCCCCCTTCCGGCCGCCGCCATCTGAGTGGGCTGCAGTCCGTATTTATTCTGGAGGATCCGTATCACAGAAGTAGCCCTTTTCACGCTCAGGTCCCAGTTATCCAGTAGTACGCCTTTGCGGAAGGGTTTGGTGTCCGTATGCCCCTCCACCATGAATTCGATATCCGGCTGGTTCTTCAATACTTTGGCCACTTTACCCAATACCTCCTGCGCCTTGTCCGTCACGTCATACTTTCCGCTCTTGAACAGCAGCTTGTCCGAGATGTCGACGTATACCACCCCTTTATCGACTTTGATATTGATATCCTGGTCATTCAATTCTCCCACGGCTCCTTTCAGGTTGTTGACCAGGGCCATATTGAGAGAGTCCTTATGCGCCATAGCCGCTTGCAGGTTTTGAATGTAAGCATCTTTGGCGCCGATGTTCTCCAGCGATTTTTTGATACTTTGCGCCTGGGAACCTGAGATGACAGACATATCCTCCAATTGGCGCAGGGCCTGTGTATTGTTGTCTTTCAGAAAAGCGATCTGTTTATTCAGGGCGTCGACCTGGGCATCGCAATTGGTTTTCTCCTGGGTGAGGGTAGTCGTCTTGCCATTACAGTTCTTCAGGTCATTTTGCAGGGCGCTGTAAGATCGACCCAGGGAGTCGTACTTCGACTGCAGGCTTTTGAATTTTTTACTACTGACGCAGGAAATAAGCATAACCGGTAAAAGACCGGCCCATGCGAGATGTTTGATACGCATACTTTTATAATTTAATTGTTTAGAGAAGATAGCGGCCCAATATTGGCCGGCCGTCTTAAGAGGAGATTAATACGGGATTAGAAACTGATTAGAACCTGTTGTGGACTTGTTAAAAGTTGTGTGGGCCGTCTATTCAGGTTTTACCAGCTCAGCACCTTGATCTCTACCCGCCGGTTGAGTGCCCGCTCACTTCCATTGCTTTCTTCGGGATATAATTTATGGCTGCCGCCAAACCCCTTATAGCTCATCCGGGAAGCGGAGACTCCTTTATCGATCAGGTATTGATAGACAAATTTAGCGCGTTGGGCGGACAGGGCCGGCTTTCGGGTATCGGCATCATACCCGTCCATGGTTTCCGGCATACAGCAGACATATCCTTGTATCTCGATGCGTAGTCCCGGATGCGCCAGCATTAATTGCGACAGCTTCTCCAGCTCGAGAAAAGAGTTGGGAAGGGGGACATGACGGTCCCCGTAGAAGTTGACATTGCGCAGCACAAGGCTCTTTCCGACAAGGGCGGCCGTGTCCGTCAGTGCATCGGTAAACGGGAGTGACTCCTGCGGCTGCCTGTTGACGGCAGGGGGCTCAGGCCTGACAGCGGTGGCGCCAAACTCAACGCCTGTATCCACGGTATTCAGGACAGTGGCCGGAGACACCGGCGTATGAAAGACGATCTCCACCCGCCGGTTCAGGCTTCGCTGCTCCTCATTACTATTGTCATTCAGAGGACGCCGCTTGCCATAGGCATTCATTTGTTGGAAAAGGATGGGGAATACGCCCCTGGATTGGAGATAGGTGCGGGTGGCCTCTATTCTCGACCGGGAAAGATGGTCGTTATAGCCATCGCTGCCGGTATTGTCGCAATGCCCGGATAGCCCGATGGCGATGAGCGGGCGCCCGACACCATATAGGGACAGGGCGCTGTCGATTGCCACCTTCCCTCCCGCAGGAAGGGCCGACCGGTTGAAATCAAATCGCACCACCAGCGTATCCTGCCCGTACCCCGTTGAACAGAGGAAGAGCAAAAAGGATAAAGCTAAAAGACAAGCGGTTCCTGAATTCTTTTTATACGGCATCTGACAAAGAAGTGAACGTGAAATCCCGGATCTTCATGGGAGGGATCAGTGCACTGCCGCCTCCTTCGCTGCTGACCGTACGCTCCGGCTTACCCAGGGTTTCCAGGTTATTCAGCATGATGATCGGGCTTTCATTGAAGCGGAAATTCTTGATGGGGAATTTGATCTGCCCATTCTCGATATAAAAAGTGCCGTCCCGGGTGAGACCGGTAAATAACAGGGTTTGCGGGTCGACAGCCCGTATATACCAGAGCCGGGTCACCAGGATGCCTTTCTCCGTGCTCTTGATAAGATCTTCCACGCTGGCCGTCCCCCCTTGCATGATGATGCCATCCGGAGAGGGGAGGGGTTTCACGCCTTTCTGCTGCGCCCAGTAACGGGAATAGAACAGGTTTTTGATCACCCCTTTTTCGATCCAGCTTACTTTTTGCTGCGGAAGGCCTTCGCCGTTATAAGGAGAGCCGGGTAATTCTTCATTCAAGGGATCGGAATAGATCGTCACCTGCTCGTCGACCAGTTTCTCGCCCAGCCGGGTCTTTCCTCCGGGTCGGCTTAAGAAGCTGCGGCCTTCGTCGGCGCTCCGGGCATCCAGGGCGCCATAGAGGTTTTCCAGCAATACGATGCCAGCCGCCGGCTCCAGGATCACCGTATACTTACCGGGCTCGATTGCCTTCGCTCCTGCCGACTTGCCTGCCTTCCAGGCAGCTATTTTAGAAGCTCCTGCTACGTCCAGTTTGGAAATATCGTTGTAACCCTTCGCCGCATAACCCGATCCCGTCCCGTCTGCCGTCCGCAGCGTCACTGAAAAATTTACATCCGTAGCTGTAGTATAGGCAAATAATCCATGCGAGTTCATGATCCCTGAAAAACCGGCGGTATTCTGTAAGAAGCCGGCAGCAGTGAGTTGGGCGTCCCTGGCAATCTGCAGGCTTTGCTGCACCAGGTCCGCCCGTAACCTGGCATCGATGGCAGCCGTGGCCGGAATGAAGGTTTTGGCGGAGGGGCGGCTATAGGTCTGCGGACCCAGGAAAGGGAGATGCTCGGGGTTCTCCGGGGCAAGACGCGCCAGTTCTTCCGAACGCCGTACCGCTTTTGCCAGGGAGGCGTCATCATACTCATTGATCGTAGAAGTCCCCAGCTTTTTACCATATACGGAGGACACGACCAGGCTCACCTGGTTCACCGCGCCACTGGTAGAGACGGAATTGCGGGCATACCGGATATTACCGCCTTCACTACCATTGATGGTTACCTGGCATTCGTCCGCTTTGGAATAGCTGAGCACTTTTTTCAGGAGGGCCTGTACCTCGTCTTGGGTTAATAGAGCCATAAATAGGTTTAAATATTTCTTGCCGTATTGATCACATTGATCCCGTTAAAGCGGCTGGTGGATGACCCATGCGATACGGAATTGCTTTGCGGCGGCTGCCCTTTTCCGTCAAAGAAAGTGCCCCCCAGCCGGTAATCGTCTGCATCGCAGATAGCCGTGCAGGAATTCCAGAACTCCTGCGTATTCGCCTGGTAGGCGACATCCTTCAGCATACCGGCGATCTTTCCGTTTTTAATCTCGTAGAACAACTGACCGCTGAACTGGAAATTATACCGTTGCTGGTCGATCGAATACGAGCCGTCCCCGATGATATAGATTCCCTTCTCTACGTTTTTGATCAGGTCGGCAGGAGAAAGACGGTCTTTGCCCGGGCGTAGCGAAATATTCGGCATACGCTGGAACTGCACATCCTGCCAGCTTTGGGAATAACAACAGCCCTGCGACTCGTTCAGCCCCACAATATGGGCCTGGTCGCGGATCGCCTGGTAATTGACGAGGACCCCGTCTTTGATCACATCCCATTCTTTCGTACCGACCCCTTCATCGTCATAACCTACGGCCCCCAGGCTTCCGGGCTGGATCTTGTCCGCCACGATATTCACCAGCTTACTGCCATAATTGAATTTCTTCGATTGCCATTTATCCAGCGTGAGGAAGCTCGTCCCCGCGAAGTTGGCTTCATAGCCCAGTACCCGGTCCAGCTCCGTGGGATGCCCCGCCGATTCATGGATGGTCAGGTATAAGTTCGTTGGATCCAGCACCAGGTCATATTTCCCGGGCTCCACAGATTTGGCGCCCAGTTTTTCAGCCGCCTCTTTAGCCGCCAGCTTCGCATCTTCGGCCATATCATACCGGTCCCGGTAGAGGGTCGTCACCGTTTTGATCTTCTTCTTCTCATCCGGGATCAGGTATTCATAGCCCATCCCCATCGGAGAGCCCAGGGCTTGCCGGGTCTCGAACTTGCCGGTCTTACTGTCTATCTTGGTGACGTTGAAGGTCGGCCAGATCCGGTGGATATCCTGGTCGATGTAAGAGCCATCCGTAGAGGCGAAATATTTTTGCTCATTCACCAGGAAGAGGGCCGAGTCGATAAAACTGGCGCCGTTTTGCATAGCCCCGTCATTGACGGACAGCAGCATATCCGCTTTCTCCTTGATGGGCAGGTCGAAGCCGTTCTTCCCGACAGGCGTTTTCCAGCTCACTTCTCCATAACCTTTCTGAGGAGCCAGTTGCACCGGCTCCGATTGCAAACGAGCATTTTCTTTGGCAATGGACACCGCCAGCTCCGCCGACCGGGCAATACTGTCCTTATCCAGCTTATCCGTAGCGGAGAAGCCCCAGCAGCCACCCGCGATCACCCGGATACCCATACCATAAGATTCCGTATCCACTACATTCAATACTTTATTCTCCCGGGTAATGATGAATTGGTTCAGATAGCGGCCGATTCGTACATCTGCATAAGTGGCTCCTTTGGAGCGGGCGGCATTCAGAGCGACATCCGCCATTTGCTTTTTCAGGGCCGTGTCTACATGCTCGTAGGATAGGCGGGAAGACAGGGAAGAGCCCAGAACAGGTATCCTGCCGAGCATCGCTCCGCCGAACCCCATTCCGGTCAGGGTGAGAAAGTCTTTTCTTTTCAAAGCAGGGAATTAATGAGTTTAAAAAACCAGGGTGTCTCTTATCCTGTTAAATGTAGAATAATATTCATAGCTGAACAAAAGAATGGCCGCCGCTTATAAAGAATCGGGGCCGCCTGTACTATCCCATTTTAAATTTTGCTACTTTTAGCCCCTAATAAAAAACAGGTAATGGAAAAAATGAAAATCACGGTCAACAGTAATGGGTCTCTTAAACTGGAAGGAAATTTTGAAATAGTAGACAAGAGTGGGGCTGTCTACGATCTGGGCGGAAGGGAGATCGTTTCGGTCTGCCGTTGCGGAATGTCTCAGAACAAGCCCTTTTGTGACGGATCCCATAAAGGTCATTTCGAACACGATGCCGTCGCTTTCAACCTGCCCCCCAAAAAATAAGAGAGTCTGGGGTTATTGGGTAACCCCATTCTCTTTCATGATATCCCAGTACTCTTTTCCGTAACCTACGAGCAGTTCGCTGCCGGCAGGGATATCCCGCATGGCAAAGATGAATACCCGGACGCCTTCGATATTATAGGTGCAGTTATTCCTGACCCCATCCGTCCTGGACGGCCCCTTGGCATCATTGGCATAACGCGCCAGCGCCTCTTTGGTCTCCCAGGCGTCGATGACATGATAGCGGTTGACATAATAAATATACCCGTTCTTACCGTCGCGGGTGTCCACATCCTTCCATTTGACGATCTCGCCCTTGTATTCTACGATCTTCGTTCCTTTGGGGATAGCTTTGTTGGTGAAGAGTCCCTTGCCTGCAGCGGGGATCCCGGATTTTTTGATGAATAATTGCTTTTCCAGTAGTGCCATAATAAAAAGCGGTAATATATGCCACATTTTTTTTATAACCAATCAATTTTTATCCATCGGTAAAACTTAGCTCCTTGTCCGCCAGCGTTTTCGGCGATGTACGTCCGTGGACGGTGATTGTATCATAAGCGGACAGTACGGAAAATCACCTCTCTTTAATGAATTGATTGTCAGAATTCTGCCTGTCAGGCATCCCCTTTGTAACCTTTGGCCCGTCACACCGTCTTAAATCCATCAAACAGACAAATCATGCTAAAGAACATGCTCCTCGTCGCTATCCGCAATTTTAAAAGAGATAAGTGGTATAGCCTGCTTAATATCCTGGGCCTGATGATCGGTATTACATTTAGCCTGTTCCTGATCTTTTATATCAAAGATGAATTGAGCTATGACTTGTATAATAAGAAAATAGACAGGATCATGCGGATCAACGCCTACATCAAAGAGCCGGAAAAGCCGACGATGAAGTGGAGCAACACCCAGGCTCCCCTGGCCTCTACGCTGAAAAAGGATTTCCCGGAGGTGGAAGAATCCACCCGGTTCATTGGTCAGGGTAAAATGATGTTTAAGAACGGGGATCTGCGTTTTTATGAGGAAAAAGTATTCTTTTCCGACAGCACGGTCTTCCGGATCTTTACGTATCCATTCATAGAAGGAGATCCCCGGACGGCCCTGGTCGCGCCGAATTCGATGGTGCTGACCCAGTCCGAGGCGGTGAAATATTTTGGCAAGGGCGGCAGCATCGTCGGCAGATCCCTGCAGAACGATAAAGGCGATGTCTATAAGATCACCGGAGTAGTAAAAGATGTTCCCAAAAACTCGCACCTGATCTTCAATATGCTCATCTCTGCCAACTCCCTGCCAAAAGGTAATGAAGGCAACTGGGGTGGTTTTTATCTCTTTACCTATGTGCTGCTCTCACCCAATACCAGCGCCGCTGTCTTTGAAAAAAAGCTGCTGCCCATGTATGATAAATACATGGCATCGATCTTTGCGCAGTATAAGATTAAGATACATTATGGCGTACAGCCGGTAAAGGACATTCATCTGCATTCGGACATGGAAGGCGAACCGGAAGAGCTGGGCAGCATTTCCTATATCTACATCTTTGCATCGGTAGCCCTGTTCATGCTGCTGATTGCCTGTATCAATTATATGAACCTGACCACGGCCCGTTCCGCCAGAAGGGCGAAGGAGATCGGCATCCGCAAAGTGACCGGGTCTACCAAGGGGCAGCTCGTTGCGCAGTTCCTCCTGGAATCCACCCTAACGGCCCTGCTGGCCCTGCTGTTAAGCCTGGGGTTGATCGCCCTGTTCCTGCCCACCTTCAATTTGCTTTCCGGTAAATTCATTTCTTTTAGCTCTTTACTGGAGCCGGGCACTTTCGGGATCCTGTTGGCCATTGTTGTATTTGTAGGGCTGGTAGGAGGGAGTTATCCCGCCCTTTATCTTTCGAAATTCAACCCGGTCAGCATCCTGAAAGGCAGCCTCTCCAAAAGCTCCAGCAATTCCACTCTGCGCAGGGTGCTGGTGGTGATACAGTTTTCCATCTCGATGATCATGCTGATCTGTACCTGGGTAGTGTACGGGCAGTTGAAATACCTGCGTAATAAGGATCTGGGTTTTGACAAGGCGCAGGTCCTTTCCGTGGTAGCGAATGCCAGCAACGATATAAGAGGAAAGCTGCTGACCTTTAAAAATGAAGTGCGGAAAGATCCGCACGTTTTGGCCGCCAGTACCGCCGAAGCCACCCCTGGCACGGGAATCAATTTCAACCTCTTTTCCGTTCAATCCAAAAATGGATACGTGGATAAAGGCGTGGATATTTATGGGGTGGATGAGAGCTATATCCCGACCCTGGGTATGCAGATAAAGAAAGGGCGCAACTTTTCCGGCTTATCCGATACGTTGCACAGCATCCTGGTCAATGAGAATATGGTACAATATTTTCAATGGGAGGAGCCGCTGGGCAAAAGGGTAAAATTCCCCGGCGATACTTCCGGAAGATATTTTGAGGTCGTAGGGGTCGTAAAGGATTTTAACCAGAAATCACTCTATAATCCCATTACTCCCCTGATCATGCTTTACAAACCTAACAGCAACAATATTCAGCTGAAGCTGGCTGCCAATAATATCCCCACCACCGTCGCCAGCGTGGAGAAGACCTGGAAGCGCATCTTTCCGGACCTGCCCTTCACCTATACCTTTCTTGACCAGGATTTTGATTCGCAATATGCCTCCGATCAGAAAAGAGGTAAGATCTTCACCGCCTTTTCCATCCTAACCATCCTGATCACCTGTCTGGGTTTGCTGGGATTGATAGCCTTTATCACTCAGCAAAGACAAAAAGAGATCAGCATCCGGAAGATCCTGGGCGCAGGCCTCGGCGAGATCATACCCCTGATCACCCGCAATTTTGTCTACCTGGTCGGTATTTCCTGCCTGGTGGCCTTCCCGGTCGCCTGGTTATTCATGGATAAATGGCTGAAAGTATTCCCTTATAATACAGGACTGACTGTCGCTCCCTTTTTATTGTCAGCGTTGACCGTATTGCTGATCACCCTGCTTACCGTCATCTTCCATACTTTGCGGGCTGCCATCGCCAACCCGGCGAAGAGCCTCCGGTCTGAGTGATAGCTCTCTGAAAAGGTGGCTTTTTTATTCCTCACAACCGTATAAAGATCTTCTTCCGGTAAAGCCACCAGGCAGGAATAAAATTGACACCGGTAAAGAGTAGGGCATACAACAGGCTGGCCAGCTCGGCACTGCTGCCGGCGTTCGTCAATGCCTGTAGGAAATGTTCGTTGAGCGTCTGCCCTCCCATCTTCATCTCATAAAAGAATAGCGCCCATACGTCCGCCAGGAAATAGATCGTTATGGCGTTGGCGCCGAAGATAATGCCGGGCCGGGTGCCCCGGATCAGACCTTTTATATCCACCAGGAAATACAGCGCGCCGAAAAGCAGGGCGGCAAAACCGGAGGTCACTAGCACGAAGGAAGAAGTCCACAGATTTTCATTAACGGGGAAAGCCAGCCCCCAGAAATAACCCGCGATGGCCGCAAACACACCGGCGGTCATCAGGTAGTTAGCCTTTTCCCGGGAAGGCCGGTTGCTTAACAGCAGGGCTCCGGCCAGCATGCCGGTGATGCCGGATACGACGGAAGTCACGGTGGTTAGGATACTCTCCGGGTCCCAATTGCCTCTCCACATCCTTCCCGGAAGATATCGGCTGTCCAGCCAGGCCACGATATTGACGCCGGGTTCCAGCATCACTTTTCCGACCCCCGGTGTGGGGATAAGGACCAGCGCCAGCCAGTAGCCGACCAGCAGGATCGCGGCGAGCCAGGCTTGCTGCTTCCAGCCTGTGTTCAGGTATAGCACCGAGCAGATCAGGAATACCACGGCGATCCGCTGTAGCGTCCCCGTCCAGCGGATCGTATGAAAGTCAAACTGTGGCATCAGGTTCAGGAACATCCCTACCGCATAGATCTTAAGGCTCCGCAACAGGATCTTTTGGTACAGCGCCGGTTTCGGCGTCCCGTCCCCCAATCTTTTGGAATAGGCGAAGGCGATGGATACCCCGACGATGAACAGGAAGAAAGGAGCGACCTGGTCGGTAAAAGACAGCCCGTTCCATATGGTATGACGCAGGGTGAAAAATACCGAGTCCTCGCTTCCTGGATAATTTACCACGATCATAATGGCGATGGTAAATCCTCTCAGGGCGTCCAGGGAGATCAGTCGTTGGGGTTGGGTTGGAGTGTTCATGGTGGCGATGTTTATAGTGATCCATCCTTTTCGGATGGGCGGATTTCCCCTGTCAGGCAGGACGCTCCGATAATAGCGATATCTTTTGTCTGCGAACATTCTATGCGGAGCGCCTGCAGCGAATGGGGAAAGACACAGGTGTGCAAAGACTCCCACATACCCTTTTCAAAAAAGGGATAGGATTGTATGACTGATCCACCGAGCACGATCATCTCCGGATCATAGGCATAGAGGATCATCAGCAGCGCCTGGCCCAGGTGATAGCCATACGCATGAAAAATTTCTTTGGCGGCTTCGTCCCCGTCGAGGGCCTGTTGCAGCAGGGACTCGCCCGACTGTCCGCATTCGTTCATGAAATACTGCCCGCTCGCATATGTTTCGATCGTCGCATCCTTATACCCGATATTGCCGATCTCACCGGCGCCGCAATGCGTGCCACTGAAAAGTTTGCCGTCGAGGATAAGCCCGGTGCCCAGCCCCGTGCCGATGGTCACGCCGGCGAGGTTGCTGCATCCGGCTCCGGCTCCATAACGTTGCTCTCCCAGGGCAAAGCAGTTAGCATCGTTATTCACCCACACCGGGATACCATACTTTTCTTCCAGGATATCTTTCAGGTGTACCTCCTTCCAGGAAGGAATATTCACCGTATCATAGACGATGCCCCTTCGGACGTCCACAATGGAAGGGACCCCGATGCCGATACCGCTTACTCCATCGAGCCCCAATTCCTCCATCAGCGAGCAGATCCTGTCGAGCACGGCTCCTTCGGTAGGTAGTCCTGCAATTCGTGCGGCCGTCTTTTTTAGCAGTTGCCCGTTCCGGACCAGCCCCGCTCTCACCTGGGTGCCTCCCAGATCGATCCCCATGAAGGTTCCTGTAGTTTGCATACTGAGCATTGTTTATTGCGGTGAGGAAAGAATAGTTTTATTATTGATCAGGGGCTGCGCCCGGAATCCTATGTTGAGAATATAAGCCAGACAGATAAAAATGAAGCTCATGCCTGTTCTTAACCCTGTATGATCAGCCAGCCAGCCGATCAGCAGCGGCACAGCCGCTCCACCTGCGATACCCGTGCAGAGGATCCCGGAAAAAGATCCATGATGCGAAGGCAGCGAATTCAGGGCGAGGGAGAAAATAACGGAGAACAGGATCGAGATGCTGAACCCGATAGCCGGAAAAGCCAGCTCCGAATAACGGGTCGTTCCCCACAGCGCAATATATAACATAAGGATCGTAAGCGTGGTAAATACGATCAGCAGCTTCCGGCTGTCGAATAATTTCAGCAGCAGCAGGTTCAGCGCACAGCCCAACGTCATCAGTCCCCAATACCAGGAGACGGCATTTGCCCCGTCCGTAAGAGGATCCTTTCCGTGATAGCGGTGCAGGAATTCGGACATCCAGTCCGAGACACCCTGCTCGACACCGACATAACAGAAGATGCCGAGGAAATAGAGCAGCACGGTTCGGTTCTTTAACAGCCCGGCATAGATCGCTCTCGTACCGCTGCGTTCTTCCTCTTTGAGGATCACCTTGGGATACCGGGAAAAAAGGACGATCAGGATCATGACTCCGATAACCAAAAGGAATACCCAGTAGAGAGCGGTCCAGGTATACTGTGGGTTGGTGACTTTGCGAAGCAGAGATAGGAACCAGCCGCCGGGTAGGCCGTCCTTCCCCCCGTTGGAGGTCCCGCCGCCTGTCTGCCAGTTGGCCCCGATATAGGTATAGATCCGGGGACTGATGAAAGAGGCCAGCCCGAAGAGCAATTGCGCCAGCACGGAATTGAAGGCAAAATGCTCCTCTCCGCCGGCGCTGCGCAACAAGGGGTTGATCACCACCTGCAGCATGGCCATCCCGATGCCCAGGAGAAATAGCGAAAGAAGGCTTACGGCATAACCCGCAAAGAGGCTTAGCAAAGCAGCTCCCGCCAATGCGACCCCGAAGGATGCCAGCATGGCCCTTTTCTCTCCATACGCTTCGATAAAAACTCCCGCGGGAATAGACATGATCCCATAAGCGATAAAAAAAGAGAAAGGGAGGAAGGCCACCATCGAATAACTCAGGTGGAAGCTGTGTTGAATATCCGGGATCAGGGCGCCCAGGATATTCGTTATGAAAGAGATTACAAAAAAGGTGATGAATACCAGTCCCACCATGTAATAGTTGCGCTTCATGTTTATATTTTTACAGTCCTTTATTTTCTGTTGTGACGGTCCTTCCACCCCTGCCGGCCGGATCGAATACCCTTATCTTAATCCTTCCGCGGACCTCTACCGGTCCTGTATAGAGCAGGCTCCGGGTCTCCGGTTCCGATCCATCCGTAGTATACCGGATGACAAAACCGGGGAATGCGCCATTCAGGAGAAGTTGCCCGTGGGTGGACAAGACGCCGGCCGGCGGGACCCGGTAAGCATATCCCCCATTCCAATAACTTAACCGGGGCAGTTCTCTTTTTCCCAGCACATTTAGAAATAGATTCCAGGCCTCTTCATACAAGGCAGAAGCCCGGGTGCTATCCGTCGTAGTAGCCCATGCCGGATCGGCTGCCCAGGCGCGTTCTGCCGTGCCCAGCAATCTGGGTAGCAACATATACTCCATCCGATCGTCGGTAGGCAGCGTTTCACTCCATAACAGCCCTTCTATGCCAAGGATATGGCGGCGCCCTTCCTCCATGAGTTTTTCTTTTCCCGAAAAATACCCCGGCCTTACCGGCTCGCCCATATAGTCGGTCGTGGAATTCTTATAGTAATCATACGGGATAAAGGAGAACGGTTTGTCTATATCCAGGAAGCCGCCCCAATGATAGCCTTTTTCTTCAAAATGCCGGTTATAGGCCAGGTCGTAATAATTATTGCTGACACAGGAAAGGATCACCGGATACCCTGCATTGGCGAGCCGGTAAGGCAGGTCCTCATTACCGGCGCCGATCATATTGTCCCATACATGGAGGTGGAAGTTTTTATTGACCAGCGATGCCACTTCTTCCCATCCGGACAGAAGGAGCCCCTTGCTTTTAAGCAGGCTGTCCAGCCGGTTGTAAAAATAAGCCCAGCAGCCCGCCCGCAGACGGGCTCCGGAGGCTGAATCCATCAACTTCCGGCAGGCAGGCGATCCTTCCCAGGCCCCCGCGGGCACTTCATCACCGCCCAGGTGAATAGTGGTCAGGGGGGCACCTGCAGCTTTATACATGTCAGCGATCTCTCCGATCACCTTGTCCATGAACCGGTACACAGAGGGCAGCGCTACGCAAATGACATTGTCTTTCCAGAGCTGCGCTCCTTCATATACGGACCGGTCCAGGGTATCGCGCAGCAGGTACCGTACCGCCTCGGCATAATGCCCCTGCCGCTTGTATTTTTCATAACGGACATCCATAGCCTTGATCGCGGCCCGCGCATGACCGGGGCTTTCCAGCTCCGGGATGACCTGTATATGCCGGACCCGTGCATAACGCAGGATCTTTATAAAATCGGCCCTTGTGTAATATCCGCTGCCCGGGTAAAGCCCTGGCTCCGGCCCGGACCCGAAAGAGGGCGGAAGGAAGGGACCGCCGGTTGTCGGAGGGACCTGCCGGTCACTCGTCGTGTGCCCCCGCCTCCCGCCGATGGCTGTCAGTTCGGGCAGGGAAGGTATTTCAAGCCGCCAGCCTTCATCGTCGCTGAAATGCAGGTGCAGCACATTCATCTTATAGAGCGCCATCAGGTCCAGTACCCGGCGGAGTTCACGGGGAGACCGGAAATGGCGCGCCACATCCAGCATAAATCCCCTGTAGGCAAACCGGGGCTTGTCCCTTACCTCCATCCCGGGAAGAACGATCGCCGGCCCGGAAGACGCACCCGTCCGGCCTTTCCACAGCGCCGGGTCGATAGCCGTCAGCAAAGATTGGATACCATAAAATATTCCCTCCGTACCCGATGCCCTGATCACAAGGCTGTCCTTGCTGACCGACAGCTCGTATGCGGCGGAATCCATCGGCGCCTTCGTTAAAAAGATCGCCCTTTGTCCGATCACCGCCCTTTGTCCGATCCCTGCGAATTGCCCGTTCTCTGCGGATTGTCCGTTCGACGGGTTATGCTCATTTTTTATCACATATGCATTGCCGGTATTAACGGCCAGCCGCCGCCCCAGGATAGGGGAGAGGGCCTCTGCAAGATAACCGGCCTCTTCTTTAAAAGACGGATCGGCCAGGATGGAAGTAAAGGCTGTCAGCAGGCAACTGTCTGTACCAGATCTGTAAGACACTGGTGAAGGAAAGATGCGGGGCAGCCCTGCCGTGGGAAGTTCCCTGATCCCCACATTATGGGCGAACTCCATGGCAGGTGTCATCAGCCCCAGTTTGTTGTCATCGATCCGGCCGGCGCTATAGTCGGAGATGACAGCGCCTTTCTCAGGATGCTGGTCCCATACAAGGTAAAAGCCCACCGGCGCGTCGGAGATATTGATGCTGAGGTCCGCGGTAGTATAATTTACCTGCAGACTGTCTCCGGGCTGTATAAGCCGGCTTTCTCCTTGCCGGACCAACGCTCCATCGGTACCGTCTTCATTGGGCTCCAGGCAGAATAGATCCCCGTTGATATGCCGGACCCGCAGGCTCCCTTCCATCGAAGAAGAATCGACAGCCCGGTTGCTGTTAAAGTAGATCTTCCATCCGGAAGCCGGAAAGGGCAGCGCGTTTTTGTTGATCAGCTTCAGCATACTGACTGCTTTGGGCATCGGACCATACAGGTTCCGGACAAAAGACCAGCGCAGGGCAAGCCTGGAGGCAAAAGTGTCTTTTACCGTCCGCTGCGCCATCGATGACAGCGCGGACGAACCGCAAAGAAGTATAAGCAGATGTCGCAGTCTCATAGTTAATTGGTCAAGGCGAAAGCCGGGTCATGTCGGTATGAAAGGGATATTCCTTCCCTGTCATAGAGAAGGAAGCCGCCGTTGGATACTCACCGGCGCCTGCAGGATACTCAATGCAATGGGTGTCTTACATGATAATCGGCCAGGGAGACGATCGGCGCTTTCAGGATGACCCCGGTCGGCATCCCGTAAAACCCGGCCACTTCCTGCAATGTTTCCCTGAAAGCATAACCGATGGAACCGACGCAATTAAACGTATAGCCGTCAACACGTTCATAACGCACCACGATCCTTTCAAAAAAATCCCGGAAGGCATTGCGCACGAGATCCTTCTTGTAATCAGGCCCGGAATGGCCTTCCAGCAGAAAAGGCGTGAAGCCCGCACAGAAGCGGTTGGGCAATTTTTCCGTATAGACACGATCCATGATCGCTTCCCGGGTGTAATGATACCGGTCGATGAACTCCTGCTGTACGTCAGGCGGCATAGCCCCCCTGATATAGTCTGACAGCAATTGACGACCCAGATAAAAACCGCTACCCTCGTCTCCGAGCAGGTATCCCAGGGAGTCGATATTGGCCACAATGGCTGCCCCGTCATAAAGACAGCTGTTGGTACCGGTGCCCAGGATGGCCACAAAACCTGGTTGATTTCCCAGCACGGCCCGGGCCGATGCCAGCAGGTCCAGGCCGACTTGTACGACCGCCCCGGGAAAAAGGATCCGCATGGCCTCCGAAACAATACCTGCCTTATCTTCGAAACAGCCGGCGCCATAAAAATAGACCTGGCTCACTGCGGAAGAGTCGGGATTGGCAGGCCATTGCTCCCTTAAGGATTGAACGATATAGTCCGTGTTTACGAAATAAGGATTATATCCTTCCGTATCGAAAAAATTTTTTTCCCCTTTGTCATTCAGCAGGCACCAGTTTGTCTTGGTGCTGCCACTATCAGCTATGAGCATCATATCCGGAGATTTTTGAAAGAGTTGATTGGCCCGACTTATGCCCGGACACCGCATAATACCCGATAAAACAATAACAAGGCACCACGATCCAGTAAGCATGTTGCGGAGTGGACAGGTCCGCAACCCAGCCATATAACAAAGGCAGGAGGGCGCCTCCCCCGATAGCGATGATCAGCAGCGAGGAACCGATAGCCGTAAACCGGCCAAGGCCTTTGATGGCCAGGGGCCATATAGATGGCCATACCAGCGAATTGGCAAGGCCCAGCAACGCGATGAAGGTCACAGATAGGATCCCCTTTGTGGAGAGCGCCATGAATACGAACAACAGGCCCATCCCCGCGGAGATCTTCAGCACCGTCGTTTGCGAAAGATATTTCGGTATCAGGACGATGCCGAGAAGATAACCCGCCAGCATGCTGGTAAGCGTGCAGCTGGTGAAAAATTTGGCCGTAGACAAAGGGATCCCCTGGGAGGCGCCATAATTGATAATGGTGTCGCCGGCGATCACTTCCACACCCACATACAGGAAAAGGGTCAATACTCCCAGCAGCAAATGAGGGAATTGAAAAATATGGGTCTTGCCCGCGCTTGATCCGGGTCGGCCCGCTGTACCCGATTCACCCTGGGCCGCCTCACCCTCTCCCGTCGGGTCCGCCTCCAATTCCGGCAGACCGGAAAAGTATATCCATACAGACAACAGCACCAGCGCCAGCGTAATAAGACCATAAGGCATAATCACCCGGTGAGCGAGCTGCTCCAGCACCGCCGTCTTTTGCCGGGCCGGGAGCCGGATCACTTTTTCACGGATAGCATCCGCATCTTTCAGCATGACTGAGCCGATAATCAGGGGACCCAGGACGCCGGCGATACCATTGCAGATCCCCATGACGCTGATTCTTTTGGCAGCGCTTTCCAGCGGCCCCAGGATCGTGATATAAGGATTGGCAGCCGTCTGCAGGATCGCCAGGCCAGTACCCTGGATGAACAGCCCCGTAAGGAACAACTGGTAATTACGGCTACTGGCCGCCGGGATAAAAAGCAAAGCTCCGGCTGCCATGATCAGCAGTCCGAGCGCCATCCCCTTTTTATAGCCGGTCCGCCGCAGCACGGCAGCAGCGGGGATCGCCATCACCGTATAGGAAATATAAAAGGAGAACGCTACGAGATAGGAGGCGAAATTATTCAGCTGACACGCGATCTTCAGGTAAGGGATCAGTACAGACCCCAGCCAGGTGACGAAGCCGAAAACGAAAAAAAGAACGCCGATGATCAGTATAGGTTGGTTCCGGCGCTTCATAGTACGGAATTCTTCAGGTGATCCATCGCTTTTTTGACGCTGCCATGGCTGAGCAGAAGGCTCCTGGCCTCGTCATAACCGGCAAGCCCCGATTTCTCCATCAGCATCTTCACCGCACGGTCGGTGATCTTGTCATTGATCAATAATACATTCACCATCTGGTTGTCTTCCACTCTGCCCAGTTGGATCATCGTAGTCGTACTGATCATATCGAAGAGCATTTTTTGGGCAGTGCCGCATTTCATCCGGGTGCTGCCCGTTATGAATTCCGGGCCCGTAATGACCTCTACCGGAAAATCAGCTTCCGCTGCGATCGGCGAACCGGGATTACTGACGATACATCCTGTCGGGACCCGGTGCTGCCGGCAGCTTTTCAAGGCGCCCAGTACAAAAGGCGTAGTGCCGGAAGCCGAAATGCCTATGACAATATCCTTCGGCGAAATAGCGAAGGCGCTTAGCTCCTCCCATCCCGCCAGGGGATCATCCTCCTTCTCCTCCCTGGCCTCCGCTAACTGACCGATGCCCCCGGCAAGGATCGTGTTGACAAGCCCCTTAGGTATGCCGTAAGTGGTAGGTAATTCGATCACATCGAGTACGGATAGCCTTCCTCCGCTGCCGGCCCCGATATAGAACATCCGGCCGCCGCCCTTGAGGGTATCCACGATGGAATGGATCAGCCGGTTGATCTGCGGTAACGATTTCTTAATGCTGGCCGCTACGGTGGCGTCCTCACTATTAATAGAAAGGGTAATGTCTTCTATCGATTTGTTTTCCAGGTCCCTATACGGAGAAGCCTGTTCCGTGATCTGCTGCATATTTCTTAAATTGCGGTTTATTTCGTTTTTGAAGTTCTAAAATATGCAATTTCATGCAATAGTTTTTGTATTTTTATTCCGGCGCCAAATTTTACTATGTTAAGAAAGGAACGTCTCCGGCTGATCTTAAAGGAAATAAATCTTCACAACAAAGTTCTCTCCGGCGACCTGAGCGAGAAACTTTCCGTGTCGGAAGATACCATACGCAGGGACCTGCACGAGCTGGCGGAAGAAGGAGTGATCCTGAAAGTGCATGGCGGCGCCGTGAGTAAAACTTTTAATTATCCGTTTGACGGAGACAATAAGGTATACGCTTTAAAGGCCAAGCAGCAGATCGCGGAAAAAGCGATCCGGCTTTTTAAAAATAATATGTCGATCCTGGTAGAAGGGGGGACTACGATCATAGAGATCGCTAAAATGATCCCGCCAAACCTACGGGCTACTTTTTTCACCGTGAGCCCGCAGGTGGCTCTCACCCTGGCGGAACATGAAAATATCGAGGTCATCAGCATCGGGGGCAAACTGGGAAGGAGCGCCAATATTCATACGGGCGCCAGCGTGATCAACGAACTGGCGGGCATTCGCGTCGACCTGTGTATAATGGGCGCCAACGGTCTCTCCATGAAGGAAGGACTGACGGATTCCGATTGGGAAATCGCGCAGGTCATAAAAGCGATGCTCCGATCGGCTAAAAAAACAGCCGTCGTCAGCATCGCGGAAAAATTAAACACGGTGCAAAAGATAAAAATATGCGATTTCGGCTTTATTAATTACCTTATCACCGAATTGCCTCCCGGTAATGTGGCACTGTCTTCTTATAAAGGCAGTCAGTTGATGAAATTATAGCAGAAGCAACCATCCTATATATAAGTAACGTAATCATCCTATTAAAAATCATTATCGCAGTTTAACCTACTTGTCTTTATGAATACGGCATTAAGTTTCTGTTAACGCCGCGATGACCGGAACTATACTAAAACTGCTTTTGTTAAATTCGCATCTAAGATGGTTAAGGCTAAGACCCCTCTTATTGACCCTGCTGTATGCTGGGGCCGTTTAAAAAACGGAGACCCTGCAGCGTTGGGAGAATTGTACGACGCCTATGTCGACAAATTATTTCTGGCGGCATCGACCATGACGGATAATCGTGAAATGGCCAAAGACGCCCTCCAGGAAGTATTCATCGAGCTATGGAACTACCGGGAGACGATCGGGGACATCCGCTATCCGCAGGCCTACCTCGTAAAAGTGCTCCGCAGCATCCTTGTCAAAAAACTCAAAAAAGAGAACGGTAAAAAATATTACCCGGTTGAAGAGACCTTGCTTTACCTGGAAGGCAACCGGGAAGACAGCATCATTTCTTCTGATGCTGACAGGGAGAGGTCCCTGAAGCTAAATCATGCATTGTCCCGCCTTACCACAAGGCAAAAGCTGATCCTCCGCCTGCATTTTTACGAAGGGCTCAGCTACGAACAGATTGCCGACCGGCTTAGCATGAACTATCAATCTGTGAACAACCTTGCCTTCCGGACCATCCGGCACCTGCGGAGTATGCTATTATCGGTCCTGCTCCTGCTGAGTCTCCTGTTTTGTTAAATTTTTTTTTGTTTTCCTGAGTATCCGCTTTTCATACCTATCTCTAATAAGATGATGCACGATCCCCTATTTTATACAGGCTACACCGCAGAGCAACTGGCTGAAGATGCCTGGTTCCGGCAATGGGTCGTCTGTCCGGACAGTGAGCAGTCAGCATTCTGGACTTCCTGGCTGGAAACTAACCCCGGCCGGGAGGAGCTGGTCCTTCAGGCACGGCAGCTGGTGGAGCAGCAGTCCTATGATAATTATGGCGTCCGGCCACTGAGCTCCGAAGAAAAAGAATTACTGAAAGAGAATATCTACCGTGCGCTGGATCTTACCGCTTCGCCGCAAAATGCAACCAGGCGCATCCTGGTAAAACGACTGCCCTGGCGGATGATGGCTGCCGCTGCCGTGGTCCTGCTGGTCGTTTCAACCTGGCTGCTGATACAGGGCAGGATAGGAACGAACAAAGGCAACCCTGCGTTGCTGGCGGAACGGACAGGCCCCAATGAGATGAAAAAGATCTTATTGCCCGACAGCTCGATGGTGGTGCTCAATGCCAATTCTGTCCTGCAATATAGCGCCGACCTGTCGCTTACCGAAAGCCGCGAAGTGCGGCTGGAAGGCAATGCTTATTTCAACGTTAAAAAAGACGTCGCTTATAAAAGTTTCGTCGTACATGCCCGTAACCTGTCCATTACGGTATTAGGCACGGAACTGAATGTCAACGCACGCTCGGCCGCTGCGGAAGTCGGCCTGATCAGCGGCAAAGTGAAAGTGACGAACGATCAAAAAACCGGTGAGCCGGTATACCTGCTGCCTGGTGATAAGATCAGCCTGGATACCCTGCGGAATGCTTTCATAAGGTCCGGCATCAATACCCAATTGTATTCTGCATGGACCGACGGCAAATGGAACTTCCGGCACACTTCCCTGGACGAGATTGCCGGCCTGATAAAAGAATATTATGGCGTCGAAGTGATCTTTAGGAACGAAAAAAGCAGACACCTTTGCATCAATGCGGTGATTGCCGTCGGATCATTACAAAAACTTATCCCTGTCCTTGAACAGACCCTTCATATACAAATGTTATTGTCGGGAAACCGGCTATCTATTGATTAACTGCTAATAAAGTCAAAATGAGTAAGAAGATTTTTCTTCCTACGGTCTTTAAAAGACCGTTGGGACTGCTATTCCTTGTACTTTGCTATTCCGGTTTCGCGGGAGCTCAGGACCTGGCATCCATTTCTCCTGTGGTGCTGACGGAAGTTGCCGCCGATCCCGGAGAAGCCCAGCAGCACACGATGCCGCTGGAGGCATTCATGCGTCAGATCCAGCGTGAATATGGTATTTATTTCAGTTACCAGGTCGACTCCTTAAAGGAGACGATCGTACTCTCCGGTGATCCGGACAAAAAGAAAGAGCCGGATCCGGACAAATTATTGGCCAGTGTGCTCACCCCCGCCGGCCTTACCTATGAAAAGGTGAACAATGTCTATGTCATCACCTTGTCCCAGGAAAAGAAAAAGGCCTTGAAAAAAAAAGAGGTACAGCCTCAGCCGGTGGACCTGCCCGTCAAGGGAAAAGTGTCCGATAACAACGGCCCCATGCCCGGCGTCACGGTTAGCGAAAAAGGAAAGTCCAAAGCTACCACGACCGATGCCCAAGGTAATTTCCAACTGAATGTATCGGGCCCCAAGGCCATTCTCGTCTTTTCTTATGTAGGCTACAAGACAATCGAAGTCCCCGTCAACGGCCAGACCACGATCACCGTCAACCTGGAAGCAGGTAAATCACAAGACCTCTCCGGCGTAGTCGTTACAGCCCTCGGCATCACCCGCACCAAAAGGTCCCTGGGATATTCCGTCGGCGAAATAAAAGGCGACGATGTCAACAAAGTGAGCCAGACCAATGTGCTCAACGGCATGGCCGGAAAAGTCTCCGGCGTTGCTATCAGCGCAACGGGCGCCTCGCCTACCTCCTCCGTCAGCATGGTCATCCGCGGTATCCGCTCGCTGAACACCGATAATCAGCCTTTATTCGTTATTGACGGAGTGCCCGTCAAAAACTCGCTCAGCAATGTGGGCACCAACAAGGGAAGCAACAATGACGTGGATTACGGCAACGCCATCTCCGATCTCAACCCCAATGATATCGAGAGCGTATCCATCCTCAAAGGCCCCAGCGCGGCAGCTCTGTACGGATCACGCGCCGGCAATGGCGTGGTCATCATCACTACCAAATCGGGTAAAAGATCCAAAGGCATGGGCGTCACTTTCAGCTCCAGCACCGAATTCGACAAACCCTATAAATATTTCCCGACCAACCTGGACTATACCGTGGGCAGCGATCCTTATACTACTCCCAATGGTTTCAATAGTCTCAATGGCACGATCGTCGATCTGGCAGGCACCAATACTTACCGTTTCGGCACTCCCCTCAACCAGGGCATCAAGGGCATCCTCTGGAACAGTCCCAAGGACGCCAACGGGAATTATATTGCCGAGGATATGGTAAGCCATAATAACATGAAGGAGTTCGTACAGACGGGCATTACTTCCGTGAACAGCGTAGCGATTGAGAATTCCACCGACAGGGACAATTACCGGATCGGCTATACCAATACGGCCAACCGCGGTCTTATCCCTACCACGGGCCTTACCCGCCACAACCTATCGTTGAATATCGAACATAAGGTCAACCAGCAGCTAAAGATCAGCTCCTCCATCAACTTTACCCGTTCCGGCTCCGACAACGTGGTCGCGGGTAATAAAGGCGGGGTACTGCAGGATGTGGCCTATCTCTCCCCCAGCGTGGATATCCGGCAAATGAAAAATTACTGGCTGACGCCCGGCCTCCAACAGCGGAAGGCGATTCCACCGGTTGGCGTCGACCAGTCTCCTGATGTCCTGAATCCCGCCACCGACGGGGATAACAATCCCTGGTTTACCTTGAACCAGGTAAAAAACAGTTTTTTACGTAACCGTCTTTATGGGAACGTAAAAGCCAGTTATCAATTCTCTCCTCATTTCAGCGCTTTTCTCCGTTACTCGCAGGACCTGTACAATGAAGACAGGGAGACCAAAATTTCCAAGAGCTATGTTTATGAAAAGAAAGGGTATTACGGCACGGAACGGGTGTACAATACGGAAAATAATACGGATTTCCTGGTTACCTATCATAATACTTTCCCCTCGGATCTCGATGTGTCGGCTTCCGCTGGAGGCAACCTTCAATATGCCTACTCCTCCGACGTTCAGGTCTACTCCGCATCGGGTGCCGGTATCATCGCTCCTGAATTCTTCAATCTCTCCAATATCGCCCCGGCTAACCTAAGAAGCCAGAACTATTATACCCAGAAGGCAGTAAACAGCGTCTATGCTACCGCCTCTTTCGGATATAAGGAAATGGCCTATCTCGACCTGACCGGCCGTAACGACTGGTCCAGCACCCTGCCCCCCGGCAACAATTCCTATTTCTATCCTTCCGCTTCTCTTAGCCTGCTGCTGAATAAGTTCATTCACTTCGGTAATGCAGTCGATATGGTCAAGATTCGCGGCGGATGGGCCAGAGTGGGTAAAGACACAGATCCTTACAATCTCTACGGCACCGCCGGGATCGGCAGCTATGGACCGATTACTACTCAAACCATCTCTCAAACGCTCAAAAATCCAGGCTTGAAGCCGGAACAGGCTACTTCCACCGAGCTGGGTGCCGAGCTGGCCTTCCTGAAAAACCGTCTGCGTTTCGAAGGGACCGTCTATCGCTCTGACAATAAGAACCAGATCTTATCTATCAGCACCCCCACCTCCGATGGTTATTCCGGCCGTCAGATCAATTCCGGTCTCGTACGCAGCGAGGGTATCGAGCTCCAGTTGGGTGGTACGATCATCTCTTCGAAGGACTGGACCTGGAACCTCAGCGTCAACTATACCAAGAACAACTCTTATGTCATGTCGCTGACCAACGGTGTTCCTTATTATTCTTTCTGGCAGGATGGCAACAGCGGATCCTGGACCTATGCTAAAGGGCAGGCCATCCCCAATACCTTTGATGCTAAAGGCAATGCCGTCATCAGTAACGGTAAGATCGGTCAGCTCTGGGATAACCAGGTCGCAACGGTTACCGATAAGAGTTCGCCTTATTATGGTTATCCCCTCCTGGATAACGGCGGCCAGTACCAGAAGGTCGGCAATGGCGATTTCAATCACAAGGAAGCCGTCGCCAATTTTAACCCCAAGTTGATGATGGGCGTGCAGACCTCCGTTTCTTATAAGAGCTTTACGCTGAGCGCCAGTTTCGATATGCGGCTGGGCGGTACTTTCTTCTCCCAGACCTACCGGTATATGCAGTCCGATGCCGCCATCCGCCGGCAGGAAAATATGGGCATTCCGATTCCCGCGGCCAACAAGAACGATATCCCCGGTTATCTGAAATCCAATCCGGATAAGTTCATCAAATTCCACGGCTTGCAGCAGTTCAAGCTCGTAGGCGGCCCGACCACAGCCACCGGCGGCTTCCCCTATACCGACAACGGCAATATCACGATCAATGACGGGGCCTTCTTCCCCGGTGTCTATAGCGATGGGAATGGCGGCTATGTGGAGAACCTGGGAGATGCGGCCACGACGAAGTATGACTATTATGAAGATGCTGTCACCGCCAGCTGGCCCTTCGCCCGCATGAGCATGTTCGACGCTTCTTATATCAAGCTGAGAGAGCTGACGCTCAATGCCGAACTTCCTAAGGCCTGGTCCACCGCACTGAAGCTGCAAGGCATCAGCCTGGGCATTTACACCAGGAATATCATTCTCTGGACCAAGGCGAAAGCAGGCATCGATCCGGAAATGGCTTATCAGATCCAGACCGGCACACAGGGTAATGGATCCCAGTTCCGCCAGGGCATCGAGCGGTTCAATATTACGCCCTGGTCCATCCCGATGGGCGTAAAACTCAATGTTCGTTTCTAATAAGGGAACAGTTAAATCTAAAAATGTAAAAAGATGAAAAGCGCGAAAAGAACTATTCGGATATTAGGCGTTTTCTTTATCACAGGGTGTCTTATTGGCTCCTCTTGTAAGAAGTTTTCCACGCTCAATACCGACCCCAATAATATTACCGCGGCCGCGGCTACTCCCGACTATCTGATGGCGGGGGTCCTGACCAGGACGGCTACCATCTACGGTAACCTCGGCAATGGTAACCTATCCGGCGCCATGCAGCAGACCTACCAGGATGCCTTCGGCAGCCAGTTCAGCGAATACCAATGGGGTACCGAAGACTGGACAGACAATTATGCCGTCCTGGTGAATAATAAATTATTGCTGACCAAGGCAGCGGCCAACGGCTGGAAATTCCACCAGGGCGTCGGCCTGATCATGCAGGCTTTCAACTTCGGCAACATTGCCGATTTTTGGGGCGATGCTCCCGATTCCATGGCGCTGAAGGGCGACCAGGACGGCGCAGCCAACCAGTTCCCGGTTTTCGATAGCCAGCAAAGCATGTATGCCGGCGTGATCGCCAACCTCAAAGCCGCCATCCCCTTTTTGCAAGGCACCACGACTGACCATCCCGAGATCACAGGGGTGACGCAAAGCTCCGATGTTTTCTACGGAGGCGATCCTGCCCAATGGAAGAAACTCGCCTACTCGCTGCTGCTCCGTTATTATATGCGCCTGTCTTCCAAAATGAATGTCCAGGCCCAGGTGGAAGCCATCGCCGACAGTGCATTCACCAGCACCTCTGACGATTGGGCCATGTCCTTCCCGGGTATCGATCAAAATTCATCCTATCAGATGAACTCGACCTACCAGGGACAAAGCTCCTTCAACCGCAACAAAATGTGCGGTACCCTAACGATGAAGCTGAAGGCCCTGAAAGATCCCCGGATCGTCATCATGGCCCAACCCATCATTACTCCCTCCGTAGTGGACGCCAGCAAATTCGCCCCCGGAGACAATACGACCCTTACCCTGGTCCTGAACGGCGTCCGTTATATCAATCCCGCGGCCGCTACTGTGTCGAAGTTCAAACAATTCGATCCCGCCACCTATACGACCGACCGGCCCTACGGGGCCCTCGTAGGCAATATCTACGGTCTGTACGATACCTCTTCCGTATACGTAGGCGTTCCGATCAGCTACAGCGCCAACGATTTTCAATACAATATCAACGGAGCCGGCACTCAGTCCGCTTCTATCAGCAGCTATGTATCTTACCTGCGTAAGGATATTTATGCTCTTCCAAGCGGCCCCCTGCTCAAGCAGCGTATGGCCTCTTACAGCGAGATCTGTTTCGATCTGGCCGAAGCCGCACAAAAAGGATGGAATGTTGGCAATACTGCTGCCAACTGGTACTATGCAGGCATCCAGGCTTCCTTCGATACCTGGACGGTCTTTTCATCCTATCAGTCCGACGTAAACAATTATTATGGCTGTGTAAAGAACTACAGTGACTACATCGCTCAGCCCGCAGTGGCCTATAACGGCACCCTGCAGCAGCTCATCGAGCAGAAATGGATCGCCGCCTGGCAGGCTTGTAACGAAGCCTGGATGGACTGGCGCAGGACAGGATACCCTTCTCTGACGATCGGCTGGAATTCCTACCGGGGACAAATACCCGTAAGGTTTGCCTATTTCAATACCGAATTGCAGAACAACCCGACAAATTCCGCAGCTGCTATCGCGCTGCTGCAGACCACCCCTTATGTGGGAACGGACGGTAACAACAGCGCCTGGTCCAAATGTTGGCTGCTGCAGGGAACGAGTCAACCATGGTGATAAACGGATAGTATGAGACCGATCTATTGTTTATATCTGCTGCTCTTTATATACGGCAGCCTGGCAGCCCTTTGCGCTTCCGCGCAGGACAGCAGGTCTGATTTGATGCCGGTCCCCCGGCAGCTACAGGCCCGCGGCCCGCGCCTGGCTATCACGGAAACCTTCAGGGTCTCCGTCACCGGCCATCCTGACAAACGCCTGTATGCGGAGGCCAGCCGGTTTATCCGGCGCCTCAGCGGGAAGACAGGTATTTTTCTTGACCGGCAGGGGACTGTCGGCCCGCAGGATACTGCGCTGACCTCCGCCCTGATGATCATCGTTCACAGGCCTGGAAAGCTGGCCTTGTATGAGGATGAAAGCTACCACCTGGAGATCGGCGCCGCCGGGATACGGCTGAATGCAGCAACGGACCTGGGCGCCATCCGCGGACTGGAGACCCTCCTGCAGCTGGTAGGCGCCAATAGCGCCGGGTATTATTTTCCCGGTTTGTCGGTCAGCGATGAGCCGCGGTTCGCCTGGCGGGGCCTGCTGCTGGACGTAGCCCTCCATTTCATGCCCCTGGACGAGGTCGAGCGGACATTGGATGGCATGGCGGCCGTGAAGCTAAATGTCCTCCATCTTCATTGCTGCAATGACCAGGGCTTCCGGGTAGAATCCCGGGTCTTCCCCCGCCTGCAGCAGGTGGCTTCTGACGGTTTGTATTATACGCAGCAGGATATCCGGGAGATCATCCGCTATGCCGGGCAGCGGGGTATCCGCGTCGTTCCCGAGTTCGTCGTCCCCGCCCATACGACGGCTATCCTGACGGCCTACCCGGAACTGGCAAGCGTGAAAAGAAAATATACCCTGCAACGTTATTTCGGCGTCTTCGATCCCGTGCTGGACCCCACCAATGAAAAAGTATATGTTTTCCTGGATAAGCTGTTCACGGAAATGGCAACCCTTTTCCCCGATGCTTATTTCCATATCGGGGGAGATGAGAACAACGGAAAGGACTGGGAAAAGACACCCCCGATCCGGGCCTTCATGAAGGCCCGGGGAATGAAGACCTTCATGGACCTGCAGACTTATTTCAATACGCGCCTGCAACCCATCCTCCGGAAGAATGGTAAGATCATGATGGGCTGGGACGAGATCCTGCAGCCCGGAGTGCCCAAAGATATCGTGATCCAGAGCTGGCGGGGAAAAGAAGCCTTTTATAAGTCGGTAAAGCAAGGCTATCGCGCCATCCTTTCCAACGGCTACTATATCGACCTGATCCAGCCCGCTTCTTTCCACTATCAGAATGATCCTGTTCCCGACAGCATTTCCCTCACCGCCGCAGAAATAAAAAATGTACTGGGCGGAGAAGCCACCATGTGGAGCGAGCTGGTGGATGCGGAGACAGTCGACTCCCGCATATGGCCCCGCACGGCCGCTATCGCAGAACGGCTCTGGTCCCCGCAGTCGATAAAAGACACCGACGACTTATACCGCCGGCTGGATATCGTGAGCCTGCAACTGGAAGCCCTTGGCCTGCGACATGAATCGAACAGGCCGGTCATGCTCCGGCGCCTCACAGGCGGCTGGGATATACGGCCCCTGGAAGTCCTCGTCGACGTGCTGGAACCCTTGAAAATTTACGAACGCAACCAGGGAGATACTATGTATACGGTATTCTCTCCGCTGAACAAGCTGGCGGACGTCGCCGCGCCCGATCAGCGAACGCCAAGGATCTTCAACCGGCAGATCAGGGACTGGATAATGCATCCGTCCCCGGAGCTGGAACAGAAGATCATACAGCAGCTAACGATTTGGAAAGATAATGATACAGCCCTTCGCAAGCTGCTAGCCCGATCTCCGGTCTTACAGGAAGCTGCTCCGCTCTCAGCCAGTCTGTCTGCGCTGGCAGCGGCCGGGATCGAGGCCATGCAGTATATCCATGAACATACCCAAGCCGGCAAGGACTGGCTGCACCGGCAATCGGCTGTGGCCGGACATGCAAAAGAGCAGAGCGGGCGATGTGAAATACAGGTCGTCGGCAGCATTGAGCAGCTGATCACACTGGCCGGCAACAATTGAGCACCCTGGCCGCCGAAAAATAAAAGTAGCATGAAAGAAATTCAACCACCCGCTCCCGCAGGGGGCGGTCGCCTACTCTCATTGGATATTTTCAGAGGCATCACCATCGCCGCCATGATCACCGTCAACGATCCCGGTATCGAAGAACGGGTCTATGCCCCTTTGGAACACGCTAAATGGAATGGCTTTACGCCAACCGACCTGGTCTTCCCTTCATTCATTTTCATCGCAGGCATATCCGTGGCCTTATCTTATTCCGGGCAAAGGGCCAAAGGCATTTCCAACCGGGTCATGATCCGCAAGACCCTCCGCAGGGCCGCCCTCCTTTTCGTGATCGGCGTATTGCTCAGCATTCTTCCCTATTTCGATTTTGCTAACTATCGCCTGCCGGGTGTGTTGCAGCGCATCGCCCTGGTCTATACGGCCTGTGCCCTGCTGTACCTATATGCAGGCTGGAAGACGCAGGCCAGGCTGGCCGTTATCCTGCTGATAGGTTATTGGCTGGCCATGACCCTGGTCCCCGTTCCCGGTCATGGTCATGCGCTCCTGGAACCGGGCAGGAACCTGGCGGCCTGGCTGGATACCCTCGTCATTCCGGGACGCTTGTGGCAAGGCACCTGGGATCCCGAAGGCGTTCTCAGCACGATACCGGCCATCGTATCGGGTATCGCCGGCATGCTGGCTGGCCGGCTCCTGCTGGCCGAGCTATCCGCGGAACGAAAGATCATCGGGTTATTCCTGGCAGGATTCCTTGCTTATCTTCTTTCATTGGGCTGGAACGGATTCTTTCCGATCAATAAAAATCTTTGGACCAGCTCCTTCGTACTCCATACCGCCGGGCTCGACAGCATGATCCTGGCTTCCCTCTATTTTATCGTCGATTTGCTGGGATATAAGAAATGGACTAAATGGGCGCTGATATTCGGGTCCAATGCCATAGCGGCCTACCTGGTGGCGGAAGCCTTCGACGACTTGCTGACGATCCACTGGGGTGACCGGCAAAAAGGTTTTTGCCTGCAGGAATGGATCATCGGGAATCTGCTCCCTACCGGGATAGCTCCCGAGCTGATCTCCCTGTTGTGGGCCCTGGCTTTCTGTGGCCTTTGTTTCATTCCCATTTATTACCTGTACCGCAAAAAGATCTTTCTGAAAATTTAAAGACAACCCCTTCTGCAAAAAAAGATGCCTGCCTATCTACTAATATAACTTATATGAAACGTATAACCGCTTATCTGTTTTCATTCCAGCTGGCGCTCTCAGCGATGCATGCCTTTGGCCAGCCTGTTTATAAAGACCTGCCTTATCGACAGGGCTATAGCATCAAATATGAGATCCTGCGGGTAAAAGACCCGGCCGCTCTCCGCCTGCAAAAAGTAGCCTGCGACCGCAATGGCGTGGTCCAGGTCTATTCCTCCGAAGGACTGCTAAGGCCCTCCGGCGGCGCGTTGCTCTATCCGGGAGAATTGACGCCTGACCGATCCTACCGTCCGATCCTGGATAAGAAAATAAAGGGCATCGGACTCTATGAAAATCAGTTCGTCTATGTCGACGACAAAGCCGTTCTCAGCAATAGCTGGGCCGGTAAATTATATTCCCCGCATACCATGCCGTCAGTAAAGCTGTTTGTGGGAGGACCCGCTTTCTCCTTCCTGCTCTCCGACGGCCATGCCCTGCAATACCTGAAAGACTCGCAGATAGTATGGAATGGAGTCGCAGCCGATAGCATTATCGATATCCGCTTCGACCGCCGGAAAAACTCCTTCTGGATCCTGGGAAAAAAATCTATTTCCGTCCTTGCTCTCGCCGACAAACAATTGCGCGTCATCTACCAGGGCAATAACCTCACCTGCTTCGAACCGGTACAGGATCACGAATCGATCCTGGTCGGCACCCATGATGGCTATTTTGTCCTCAACGCCGCATCGGGCGCCGTTCTGGGAGACACTTACCGCAAGCTTCCCTGTACCGATCTGTCCGTTATCCGACGTATCGACGGCAGGACCTGGTTCGGCTCCGCACAAGGCGCTTTTGTCCTGCGTGAGGACGGGAAATTCGATTATTATGCCTCCCGCCGCTGGTTGCCTTCCGATAAGGTCACCGATCTGGCCGGAGGCCCTCAGGGATCCGTACTGATCCTTACGGACAAAGGGCTGGGTGAGATCTGTTTCCGGCAGATGACCCTGGCTGACAAAGCGGTCTTTTATGAGCGGCAGGTCCGCGAACGGCATATCCGTTTGGGATTTAACTCGACCCTGGGCAGGATGAAAGACGGAGACCTTAGCACCGGCTCTCTTGAAGACTCCGATAACGACGGTCTCTGGACCTCCATGTACCTGGGCGCAGAAGTGTTCCGCTATGCCGCCACCCGGTCGCCGGAGGCGTTGCAGAACTGCCGCGAATCGCTGGACGCTATGGAACGGCTGTATACCGTCAACTCCCTCAAAGGATTCCCTTCCCGGTCTTTCGAAAGAAGAGGGTATGCATCGGCCGATACGCAGGTATGGAAGCACGCGGCCCATCCCGAATGGGACTGGAAGTCCACGACCAGCAGCGACGAAGCCATCGGTCACATCTTCGTCTTCGGCGCCATCGCCGAGCTGGTAGACGACACCGCCCTTAAGAACAAAGCTATCCGGCTGATAGATGCCCTGATGACGCATATCGTCGAACACGATCTATACCTCATCGACTGGAACGGCAAACCCACCACCTGGGGCAGATGGAACCCGGAATACGTCAACGCCCGCCCGAAATTTGTCGGCGACCGCAAGATCAACTCCTCCAATATCATCGCCATGCTGCAGACGGCCTGGCACTTCACGGGAAAAAAGATCTACCGGGATAAGGCCTTCGAGCTCATGGATAAATACGGCTACCTGGAGAACCTCATGCGCCCCATGGCACAGATCGGCATGGCGCCCGCAGACGCAGATGATCTAAGCAAGCATCTCTCGGAAAACTGGAATCATTCCGATGACGAAATGTATTTCCTCGGTTACTGGGGCCTCTACCGCTATGCTTTCAACGACACGCTGAAGGCTAAGTTCCGGTCCTCCATCCTCGACCATTGGCAGGCAGAGAGACCGGAGAAAGAAGGGGCCTGGAATATCTTTACCGCAATGACGGGTACGGAAAATTTCGACCTCGACGCAGCCGTCTGGTATTTACAGCGATACCCCATGGACCTGATCGAATGGACTATAAAGAACAGCGATAGAAAGGACATTGTTCCCATCGCTCCCAACTTCCGGGGACAGACGATCGCAGAAGTCCTGCCACCCGACGAATCCCCCACCACCCGGCATAATGCCAACCTGTTTGACCTTGACCGCACCGGCAGGGGCGGAGCCGAGCTCAGCGCAGGCGATACCTGGCTCCTCCCTTACTGGATGGGCAGATACCTGAAGGTCATCAGCGCTTCAGAAAATAAAACAGCTCCGCCATCTGCTGCAACCGCTTCCGCCCTTTACCGGGACAGTACTTATGAACAGGACTACAGTATCCGGTACTATGCGCCCTCCGCTGATCTACAGGGCGTGCCCGGTCCCCATACCGTCGTCTGCGACCGTAACGAGCATATACAGGTACTATCCGGCAATGCCCTGCTCAGCCCCTGTGCAGGCCGCTTGCTGGTCCCCGGCACCCTGGTCCCCGACAGGACCTACCTTCCCCTCCTTGACCGGAAGATACAGGGCGTCGGCCTCTGTGAAGGACAGCTGGTCTATCTCGACGACAAGGCGCTGTTCAGCAATGCCTGGGCGGGTAAATTATACACACCGCATAAGATGCCCGGCGCTCACCTCCTGTCTGCAGGAGCCAACCGCCAATTCCTGATCTCGGACGGACAACAGTTGGCATTGCTCGGGGATTCGGTCGTATGGTCGGGCCCGGCGACGCCGGCATCCTGGTCCGTCCTGCTCGACATCCGCTATGAACCCGCACACAACCGGTTCTGGCTGCTTTCTTCCGGCGCCCTGTCTTATTTCTCCCCACTAAATAAAAAAGTAGTTCCCGTTTTTCACGGAGAGGGGCTTACCTGCTTTACCTTGCTGGACAAAAAGATCCTGATCGGTACGCATAATGGCTATATAGAATTAGAGCTTCCTTCCTTCCGTCAGGTGGGCCTTGCTCACCGCCGCCTGCCGGCTACCGATCTCACCGTCATCGAAAGCATCGGCGGCCAGCTGTGGTTCGGCTCTGTCAACGGCGCTTTTATGCAGCAGCCGGAGACCGGAGCGACCGGCGAAACCTTCAGCTATTTTGCCTCAGAGCGGTGGATACCCGGTAACCGGGTGACCGGCATCGCCAAAGGACCCGGCAATTCCGTACTGGTGCTTACCAACAAAGGCATGGGGAAAATATGCTTTCAGCCGATGAGCCTGGAGCAAAAAGCGATGGTTTACGAACAGATCGTCCGGCAACGGCATATCCGCTATGGCTTTTACAGCGACTATACCGGCGTGGACAGGGGCGATGTCAGCACAGCCGTCATGGGACCGCATGACAGCGATAACCTTTGGACCTCCATGTACCTGGCCGGAGAGCTGTTCCGCTATCTCGTTACCCATGACGAAGCGGCGAAACAGAACTATCATGAATCCTTCGATGCCCTGGAGCGGCTTTTTACCCTCAGCGGCATCCCCGGTCTTTTCGGGCGTTGCATCGAAAGAAGCGGGGTAGTGGAGTTCAAAGACGAGATCCGGAAAAATATAGAGCCCTATTGGTATCCCGGTTATGATCATACGCCCAGCAGCTGGCATCATACCCCCGATAAGCAATGGGACTGGCGGGGCTCCTCCAGCAGCGACCAGACGGTTGGACAGTTCTTTGCCCTGACCCTGGTAGCGCAATACACGGATGATGCGGAACTCAAACAAAGAGCCATACACCTGATCGATCAACTGATGGGTTATATCCTCGACAATGATCTCAAACTGATCGATATCGACGGCCGTCCTACCTTATGGGGATTATGGGGGCCGGAGTATGTCAACCGTTTTCCCGACATGGTAGGGGATAAGAAATTGTATTCCTCGAATATCATCAGCTTCCTCCAAACGGCATACCATTTCACCGGAAAAGAGAAATATAGGGCCAAAGCCCTGGAGCTGTTATACAAAGACCATTACCTGCAGAATCTCATAAGGCCCGTCAGCCAGATCGGCCCGGCTCCTGCCAATGCAGATGCCTGGAGCAAAGAACTGTCGGGCGGATGGAACAACTCCGATGACGAAATGTATTTCCTCGCCTACTGGGGGCTTTATCCCTATGCCTTGGATACCACCCTTCAAGGGCAATACCGGGAAGCCATCCGGGATCACTGGAACTATAAGCGGCCTGCTAAGGACGGTTTATGGAACCTGGTCTATGGTATTCTTACCGGAGCCAAAGATTTCGATCTGGAACCCACTATCTGGGAATTGAAAAAAATGCCGCTGGATCTCACTAACTGGTCGGTCCACAACAGCGACCGGAAAGACCTGGTCTTCATCGGCAGCAACATCCGCGAGCAGCCCACGCGGGACGTTTTGCCACCGGATGAAAGACCGCAGAACAAACACAACAGGAACCTGTTCGACCTCGACGATAAAGGGGGCAACGGCAGCGCAGAACTGGGTGGCGGCGATGTCTACCTGTTACCTTACTGGATGGGCAGATACTTCGGGGCCATCAGCGCCCCTATTGATAACCAAACAAGCAGTTTACCGGAATGAACCGATTACACAGTACCCTTTTAATCCTTTTCTTCTTTTTTTTAGCCGGCCTTCCGGCGCGAGCGCAAAAACCGGGTGCCGGAATGGTGACGGGTAATCTATTGGAAAAAGAGACCGGCAAGCCCATCCCCGAAGCCACGGTCTCTTTGATTGGCGTCACAGATCCTTCCAAAGGACAGACGACGGCCAGCAGCGCAGAAGGCGTCTTTATGTTCAATAATGTGGCTTATGGTGTCTATCGCCTGAGGGTGTCCGCAGTAGGATATAACACCTTGTCGATCGACAGCATTCGCGTGCGGCAGGACCGCTCCGATTTCAGCCTCAACGATCTGAAATTAGACCGAAAGAGCACCGATATGGACGCCGTGGTAGTCTATGCCGAGAAGCCGCTGGTACAGAGCAAAGGAGGCAATCTTACCTTCAATGCGGCAGAATCTCCTCTCAGCGCCGGCGCCAGCGCCAATGAGCTGTTACGCAATGTCCCGCTCGTGGCGACCGACGCCAACGGCAACCTGATCGTAAGAGGCAAGACGCCCGTCGTCCTCATCGACGACAAACCCGTCAACCTCAACGCCCAGCAATTGCAGGACTTCCTGGATGCCCTCCCGGGCAATATGATCGAAAAGATCGAGGTCATGACCAACCCCCCTCCCGAATATGCGAACGAAGAAGGAGGGGTCATCAATATCGTTACCCGCAAGGGGAAAATAGGGATCGGAGGCCGGGTGAATATCTATGGCGGCACCCGGGGAGAATTCGGCGGCAATACCAATATCAGCTATCGTGACCGGAAGTTGGCTCTCAACCTCAGTGCAGGAGAAGGATATAATAAATTTACCGGCGACGGCTGGTCGAAAAGGCAAAATATTTACCCCGACTCCACTAATTTTCTAAATACGGACAATAGATATACCAACAAGAATACCCGCCCGAATGCCCGGCTGAGTGTCGACTACGATTTTGACAAGCGCAATTCTCTCAACGTCGTGGGTCAGGTCAACCAGAATAATTTTAATAATAATTCGGCCAACGATTATACATCGATAAGCCAGCATGGAGGCCTCTATAACCTCAGCGATCGCACCACCGGCAATAAAGGCTACAATCTCAACCCAAATGCAAATCTAAGTTTCCGGCATAAGGGACGCTTGCCGGAAGAAGTATTGGAGGTCACCGGCTCTTACAATTATACGGGCAACAAAAATGATCTGTCGTTCTACCAGCAGTATCTGAACCCGGACCGCAGTTTCAGCGGGCAGGACTCCACCCAGCGCCAGCACAATGACAGCCGGATAAATCAATATGAGCTGCGGGCGTCGTATGACAAACCGCTGACCGCTGACGCTAAGACGATGTTATCGCTGGGGGGATATTATAATCACAGCAGCAATAGGGTAGAGGTCACGACCCGTTTCCTGAATAAGACCGACGGCAGTTTTGACATCAACGATCCCCTGAGCAGCGACCTCCGGTTTCTGCAGACCAAGACCAATCTGCGGGCTTCGCTGAACCGGACCATCGCTCATGGACTTGTCTTTACCGCCGGCACCGCC